>Ga0256842_1001352_pt1 | contig 19815 bp, 12 predicted proteins | sample 4559240metaG_FD_185973 | JGI IMG/M metagenome (GOLD analysis project Ga0256842, IMG submission 185973) | Hydrothermal vent microbial communities from Guaymas Basin, Mexico - 4559-240 | ecosystem: Environmental > Aquatic > Marine > Hydrothermal vents | place: Mexico: Guaymas Basin | collected... | reverse complement strand
AAATATTTTAGCGGGTTTTTAGACAGTCTGATGGTTTGGGTATGCGTAGTGCGGGCTTTCTTGCACTTCATTTCCAAATCGTTATGTCGTTTATTTTTGTTCATTATCTTCACTTTTATCACTTTCTCCCGCATTGCTTATAGCCGTCAGGCTGTCTAAAAAGCCCAATTTCTGCGTTGTGCTACTTTTTGTAAATGCTCATATACCTTAGTATACTGCGCTTTACAAAAAAGCAGCAAGCCTTGAACTTGAACTTTTAAGCCACTCTGTATAGTTATTAAACAGACTGCCGTTATTAGCCAAAGTGTTTTTTTATTTCATTGTCAATAAATTCATTAATCGTTCATTAATATAATAGTTTCCTGTTCCCAGTTTTTCTTTTCTTAATAATCCATCTTTTACAAGTTCATTTAAGTATTTTGCTGCTGTTATTCGAGAAACACCGAGATCTCGTTCGATAAATTCTATTTTTGTATATGGGTGTTTAAATAGATTATTTAATAAATCTTGACTGTAAAATTTATAATTATTACGAAGAATGTTTTTGTATTCAAATATCAATTTTCTTATTTTTCCGATTAATTCAATGGTTTCTTTTGATATTTCTTCTACGGCTTCTAACATAAACAATAACCAATTTTCCCAATTATCTGTTTCTCGTATTTCTTGCAATAATTTATAATAATCTCCTTTGTTTAAGATGATATATCGGCTCAAATACAGTATTGGTAAATTCAATAAATCTTTCATTACCAAATAAAGAACATTTATTATTCTACCTGTTCTTCCGTTTCCGTCATAAAAAGGGTGAATACTTTCAAACTGATAATGAATGATTGCCATTTTTACCAATGGATCAAAATCAGACATTGTATCATTATTGATAAATTGTTCTAAATTTGCCATTAAATCCAAGATTTCATAATACTCTTGTGGTGGTGTATAAACTGTTTCTCCTGTTGTGGCATTTTTTAATGCGGTTCCGGGAAGTTTTCTAAAACCGGCTTTGTTTTTCTCTAATTCCGATTGTATTTCAATTATGTCATTGTTTGTTAATATCTTTCTTTTTGATATTAAAGCAAATCCTTTTTTTAATGCTGAAATATAATTTTGGACTTCTTTTGCATTCAATGATTTAAAACCTACTAGATTTAAGTCTGCTTTATAAATATCATCATGTGTTGTAATAATATTTTCTATTGCTGAACTGTCTTTTGCTTCTTGCAATCCCAATGTATTAATTAAAATATTTTCGTTAGGAATAGTAGAAACCACACCTTTCAATTCTGCCAAAGCACGATGAGCAGTCGCAAGTTTTTTTAGAACTTTTTTTGTTTCAATATCTTTTTCTGTTGGTAATTTTTTTAACATTTTATCTCTGTTTTGTAAAAGATTCTCTATTTTCTTTACAAAGATAGTTTCTTTTGATAAGAAAATCAAATTATTTTTACATACTTAATAAACAATGATAAGATTTCTGTATTTTCTTTACATTTTGGCTAACTACCATATATACCCACCCCAAGGAGCGTATATATCCATTATCTTATAACCGTTGTGTTTGCTATTGTGCTGTATATGAGAGGTTAAGCGCATAGCGTTTCTTTTTTTCATATATTTTTGTGATTTATTAAATGTCAAATACACTAAAATATTTAAAAAATTTCATAAAATATCTAAGGAATTTCCGTGGGTGGCCTAAGCTCGACCAAAGATTTGCTTACGGTTTCGATTAATTAGTTACCAGGCGACTTAAATATATAAAGGACGGGATAATACGAACAATTTTGCAGGAATATAGGAGCAAAAAGCCAATAGTACTAAAAATCGATATTAACTCAGATTATTTGCGAATAATCCGGGTTAAATACAAATCATTCCTTTACCACAAAAAAAAAGCCATCTATTTAAAAATAGATGGCTTTTGGTACAAACTTAATTATTCAACTATAATACTCCTTGGTCTAACATAGAGTTAGCAACTTTAAGGAATCCAGCTATATTAGCACCTTTCATATAGTTTACAAAACCATCTTCCTCGGTACCATATTTAACACATTGTGCATGAATTTCAGACATAATATGATGTAACTTATTATCAACTTCTTCAGCAGTCCAAGAATACTTCATAGAGTTTTGGCTCATTTCCAAACCAGAAGTAGCAACACCACCTGCATTAGAAGCTTTACCTGGAGAGTAAAGAATTTTATTTTCTAAAAATACTTCTATAGCTTCAGGAGTACAAGGCATATTAGCACCTTCACCAACACAAATACAACCATTAGCCATCAATGCTTTAGCATCATCTTCGTTCAACTCGTTTTGAGTAGCACATGGAAGAGCAATATCTACTTTCACTTCCCAAGGGCGTTTTCCTGCATGGAATTCAGCACCAGGAAACTCATCAGCATATGGTTTAACGATATCGTTATTAGTAGCACGTAACTCTAACATATAATCAATTTTCTCACCAGAGATACCATCTTTATCATAGATATATCCATCAGGACCAGAGATAGTAACTACTTTACCTCCTAATTGAGTTACTTTAGTAGCAGCACCCCAAGCAACATTACCAAAACCGGAAATAGCAACAGTTTTACCTTCAAAAGTTTCACCTTTAGTAGCCAACATTTCTTTAGCAAAATATACATTACCAAAACCTGTAGCCTCAGGACGAACTAAAGAACCGCCCCAATTAAGACCTTTTCCTGTTAATACTCCTGTGTTTTCTTTACGTAGTTTTTTGTACATTCCATATAAAAATCCAATCTCACGACCACCAACTCCGATATCACCGGCAGGCACATCAGTTTCAGGTCCTATAATAGCTTGTAATTCCATCATGAAACTTTGACAAAAACGCATTACTTCATTATCAGACTTTCCTTTAGGATTAAAATCTGAACCGCCTTTACCTCCACCCATAGGAAGAGTAGTAAGACTGTTTTTAAAGATTTGCTCAAAACCTAAAAATTTAAGAATACTCAAATTAACACTTGGGTGAAAACGCAAACCACCTTTGTATGGTCCAATAGCATTATTGAATTGAATACGGTAACCTAAATTAACATTAACTTTTCCATCATCACCAATCCATGGCACTTTAAAAGTAAGAATACGATCTGGCTCAACAATACGATCTATAATACCATTTGCCTCAAATTGAGGATTTTCATTAACAACGTCTTCAATAGATTCTAGCACTTCACGTACTGCTTGAAGATATTCAACTTCACCTGGATGTTTTTTCTCCAAGTTGTTCATTATTTGCTCTACATTCATTTCTATAAGTTTTTAAATATGATTATCTCAAATTAATAATTACCTTTTGTAATTGTATATGTTTGTAAAGCAAAAGTAAATTTAAGCCAATTAGCTTTGGGTCAAAGTAGTAGTTAAAAAATCAATATTAGTTTGAGAATTATCAACAATTCACATAATTAACTGAAAATGTATTATTTATGAAACATATGCTTATTTAATCATTTTTTTAGGACTATAAATAGTTATAATTAACTATGTCCCCTACCTATATAAACTAACAGTACCTTTAACTTTCTTTTCATCAAATCCTCCACCGCTGCCATTATATTCTTGATAAATAATTTCCCAGAAATAAACTCCTTCAATAGCATCTTGTCCTTTTATTTTCCCATTCCATGGTTCTTCTAAATTATTAGTCATATATATTCTTGCTCCCCATCGATTGTATATCTTTATTTCAAATTTCCAAATATTTTGGTATTCAATTTCAAAATAATCATTAAAGCCATCGCCGTTAGGAGTAAAAACATTTGGCACTATAAATTTAGGAGGACAGTTAATAATCTCAACTGTATCTGATGACTTACATGTTTTTTCAGAAACTATTACCCAATAAAGCCCTGTATTATAAGCTATAATTGAGCTCATTGCAGAGTTATTACTCCATAAATAAGCATCATAACCAGCACCTGCATCAAGAAATACAGAGCCTCCCTGACATATTGTAGTGTCGTCAGGTAATATTATCAAAGGTGGCAAATCTTGCCTTATGTGTAATGTATCCGGAAATGACCAGCATCCATCAGCATCTTGAACCCTAACAATAAAAGAATCCTTTTGCGACACCCACCTATATCTATTTGTAGCACCATCATTCCACTGGAAATTGATAAAGTTGCCCAAATCTAAAAGAACACTGTCACCAATGCAAAAGGCGGTATCATCTTGAAAACAAAAAATCTCAGGCGGCTCAGTGACTTGTAAAGTATCAAATATAAGACAATATCCACTATCTGCAGTTACTGTTACAGTATATATTCCTGCAGCCAAGTTAGTTGCTACACTTGAATTCGTATTATTAGACCATTGAAAACTATAAATATAACTTGTATCCGGTGGAATAGGATTTATTATTCCCAATGAATCACCAAAACAAGGATTATCAGTAATACTATAATTCATATTTAAATTACAACCCACCCAAATAGAATCATAAACAATACACGAGCCTGCATATGAAACCGTAATATAGTACCAACCTGTTTGATTTACAGTTATATTTGGGGATGTACTACCTGTTGACCACAAATAAGTAGTATTGGGACCACCATTAAAATTTGCGCTGCTCAGAGTAACACTCGAACCAAGGTTTAAATAAACATTTGGGCCAAGACCATATACATATTGTGGACCATTGGCAAATGTCCACCCTGAGTTATTTGAAATATCGGTACTAAAAGCACCTGCAAAAAAGCTGGATCCTCCAATGGCGTATATATCGCGCATATTTATAAAATCGCCATTTACATTTCCTGATAATTTTGACACATAAGCTTGATGCCCTTTTAAAGTTGATTGCAATATTAATGCATAACAATTATTTCCCCTCACAAACCAATAATCTCCAATACTTTGCGTTTTACCTTTTTCTAACCGATACGTATTACCTGCATGAAATATAAGACTATCAAAATTATATTCACCATAAATATCTGCACTATTATTAATTATAAGCTTTTCAAAATTATGAATACTAGAGCTAACATTCTTTAATGTACTAAATCCTGTCATAGAAGGCTCAAAGGTTACTCTTCCAAAATTCAAAATATTACTCCCATCCAATAATAATTTAAAATTAGGACTTGAACTTAACACATTATCAAAAAATATATCCGAATTAGTGGACACTATATTATAATTATCTGTAAACAAATTCATTTTATATTTAATATTCATTATTGAATTCGAAATATCAAGTTTTCGAAGCGGAGGATTAGTAAGATTACTTAAAGATCTATATTCTGTTGTAGTTATAGAGTTTCCATTTGCTTTAAATTCTCCCATTTGATGAAAAATCATATTACTGGAAAAATCATCAACCAAGGTCCATTTACCAGATGTCTTAAGGTATGTATTTATAAAGGCTTTTGAAGCTGATCGAATAATATTACCAGTATCTAATGCATGTAAATAAAGACTTGTAGAGTTATTTATTTGCATACTATCTCCCAACCACAAACTACCATATATATTGAGTGTTCGAATATCCATAAAAGGAGTATCGGGAGTATAATTCCAGTACATACTATGACATTCTACCGGCGTATTTGGAGAATATGCAGTATCTGAGGTGCTATTAAATGATAAATCAGTAAAATGAACATCATCGATATATGTAGGAATACATTCTCCACTAGCACCTCCTGAGGACAGCGACCAATGAGCTGTATCCCACCAACTTCCTGCATTATTTACCCAATAAAGAGTTCTAACCGGATATGTAGTAATTTGCCAATTAGAAGAGTTCCCTCCTAAATCAAAACCATTTACTACTGTAAAACTACCATTACCAATTCCATTAACATTACCTAATTTAACACCGGTGAAATTAACATTACCATTAAGCATATGTACATTTGCAATGGAAGAAGTTGAAGAAGCACTCAAAACCGAACCCATTACTGTTATAAAACCATAACAGTCGGAACTTGCCTCCCAATAATGAGTAATATATTGGTCCATCCCTCCTTCAAGCAAATATGTAGATGATCGGGAAAACAATAATGTATCCATATAATTATCAGCTTCTATTCTTCCATCTCCTTTAAAAAATAACTTATTGAATTTATTTGAAACAGAAGAATTATGTCTAATAATTCCATCAGCTAATGAGTCTATAAAACTTACATTATAAAATACTATTTGTCCACTACCATTGGTTTTTAGCATTCCCCCATCATCAAAGATAATTTCAGAATTAGTAGTTATTATATTCGTTTTATTAGATTTCACCCAACTAAATATTTGTCCACTTCCGCCCTTAACAATATGAAATATGTTATCATGAATATCAAGAGTTTTAATCTTATTTAAACCTGCCATATACGATTGAGTATAAACAGGTTTAGTATTTGTATAAAGAGCTCCGGTATGATGAAAAACAGTGCCCTTTACTCTAAGTGTATCCAAAAGATTCCATGCGCCAGAATCAGCAAAAATAATATCATTGCTAAATGACTGACTTGCCATATTTATAGTCTTATTTAATTGATTCCAAACGAAAAAGGTTCTGTTTTTATTCTTAAAATCCATTGAAGGGATTAACATCATACTGCCTGAAATAAAGTGGACATAATTACTAGAATCAAAATAAAATACCGGATTATTTGTGGCTCCAGTCCAAGACATATCTTTACAGAAAATATTATTAGTATCGGCTATAACGGTATCACTAGCAGAAACAAAAGAGTTCCCATCAAAAAACACATTATCATAAATTTTAGGGATGCAAGCACCACCTTGTCCACCTGAAGAATAAGACCAATGAGAACTATCCTGCCAATTACCGGTTCCATTTATCCAATAATGGTCAGCAGCTATATTTGTAAACGTCCATAATGTATTATTGCCTAAATCACTACTATTTAAAGCATTAAAAAGCGCTCCCCCCGTAGCTTTTGAACCTCTTAAACTAATATGACTAACATCAACAGTAGCAGAAGATGGCATATAAAAAGTAAATTGCCCCATAGCCGTGTTATCCCGCATTGTAATGACCTCCGAGCAACTTCCATTTGCAATCAATACTTTTTTGATGCTATCTATTCTTGAATTAAAAACAAAATCCTTCCCTTTTTTAAAATATAAAGTGTCAGAAGTAGAGTTTCCGGTTAATAATGCATTACACATATACGATACTTTATTAAAGGTCGTTCCGCTAATAATAGAATTAGCAATGCCGGTATCAGAAACAAAACTTACGTTATATAAAGAATCAGGATTAACACCTATGGTTTCTAGCTTAGTATTTCCACCAATCATTCGTATATGTGATGTGCCGGGATAAATAAAAAGACTATCCTGCTGAAATTTAGCAATTTTCTCTACATCAATAATTGAATTAGACAAACTTAACTTTTTAAATGAACCGCCTAAAGCTCCAAAATTATTCGCTAAAATATATTTACCATTAGTAAGTAGATGTCCTTTATTTAATTGTACATCTCCCCCTGAGTTTTTAATACTGTCTTGTAAAATCCAACTACCTATTCCATAGAATATTAATGATGCAGCGTTTAAATTAATATTTGATGTGGTAATAGTTTCATTGTTATCAGCAGAAATAAACTTTAAATAAGCAGAAGGAGTTAAATAAAGGCTGTCTCCTAAAAATACAGAACCTGAAATATTTAATGTATTTGCAGAAGCTAAGGAGCCTATAACATTTGGCATCCAAGTAAAATCGTGACAGTATGCATTTATATTAACAGATATCGTAGAAGAAAATAAAAAAGAATTAGAATCAATTATAACATCATCCACAATAGTGGGAATACATTCGCCTCCCGGGCCTCCGGAGCTATAAGACCAATGTATTGTATCATTCCAATTACCGGCATCTCCTACCCAGTAAAGTGTACGAGGCGGAGGTGATGTTAATAACCATCCTGCATTATCGCCTAAATCTTCGGTGGCTGAAGACTGAAATACAGCTCCTCCACTTGCATGAATATGTTTTAAAATCAGGTATGAACAATAAACAGTACCGCTATTCTTTATAAATGTAACATAGGAACTAGCTCCTTCTATTTTAATAGGCTTTTTACAATCTCCTATTGCTACTAAATCTTGATTAATAGTATGATTAGTACCTGATTGAATCAAATAATCATAACCTTTGGTTAAAATCAAACTATCGTATGTATTTGATCCATTTATATTAGCATCCTTATAAAATTGTAGTTTTCTAAATGTCAAGTTTTGCTGGGTATTAATCACATTACAATAATTCATTATATAAACATCATTATAAGTTACGTTACCACTTGTAATATGCTTAAATCTAACGCCATAGACTTTAATCTTTGAATTAGTTGCATCAACAATATAACCTGCTCCATTGACCTCCCAATTATTAACCAAAGCAGTAGCGTTAGACATTAACAATTGTCTTGAGGTAGTAGAATTAGATTTTAAATTCCCAATAGATATATTTCTGGAACTAATATCCAAAACTCCACTTTCTAAACTAATATCTGAACATCTTAATGAATCAAGCAACACCCATGTAGCACTACCTTTAAAAAACAGTTTATTGTTAAGGTAATTATTTTTAAATACCATATCGTAACTACCACTGGCAGCTTCAAAATATATATCTAAAGTGGGAATAGTTAGTTTTTTGCTTAATTTAAAACCTCCATAAACTTTCCATAGACTACAAATCCCAGTCATGCTAACATTATAAGATATTTGTTCAGCATTAAAACTCTTACAGAAAATAGTACCTAAATTAAGGTTTACAATAGAATTTGAAGAAAAAGAATTTGCATCGAAAATAACATTATCGGCAGATGTAGGAGCTTGAATATGATGAACAGAACCTCCGGAAGTAGTCGCCCAATGATTGATATCAGACCAATCTCCTGACCCTCCAATCCAATAATAGTCTGTAGCGAACAAATTATTAGAAATTATGGTAACAACAAAAAGAGTAATTAATAAATTCCTGTTCATAAAAGCTAAATAAGTGTATTACAACTAAGATAAGATTAATAATAAAAAGTTGCGTTTTGTTTTTTGTTTTCAAGCAAATATAATCAAAATATACGTTATATTAATAAAACAATTAATTTATAAATTCTTAAAATACTTATCTCTATTTTATTTAATCCGGATTACCCTTATTACTTCGCTCTTTACAAGAAAATTTAATTGAAAATATTTGATCTTAATGCTTATTATTGCGATTATAGAATCACCATTGGCATATATATTGAAAAAAACACATATCAAATACGTAATAAATCAATTATATTTTTTAATAATTAATGGTGTTCTAAAGACTAATTTAATCAAAAATAAATTACATTTGCCTCGACCTCTAATCCTAACAATTGGAATTATTATGAGTAGTATTGGAACAAATAAATACTAACAATCTTATTGTAAACATCTATGAAAATTGATTTTAATAATACAGAAGTAGCTTTTGCCAGCAAGAGCAATGCAGATTTAAATAAGGCATATCTCCTATTTAAAACAGTTGCTAGTCCAAGCATTGTTAAAGCAGGTGAAAAAATGCTCAACCTAGCATTAAAAATACATTTTCCAATAAATTGGGCCGTAAAGCCAACTATTTATCAACACTTTGTTGGCGGAGAAAGTATTGAAAGTAGCAACGACGCTATCAGAAAACTTGAAGAGTATAATGTAAAAGCTATTCTTGACTATTCTGTAGAAGGAAAGGAAGAAGCTGAGGATATACAACTTGCCTTCGAAGAAACAATACGCGCAATAATAAATGCCGGTAAAGACCCAAATATTCCATTTGCTGTTTTCAAGCCAACAGCTATGGGACGATCAATTGTATTAGAAAAAGCCAGCATGAACGCAGACATGACTGAGAATGAGAAGGCTGAAGAGCTCCAATTTAGAAATAGAATTCATGAGCTATGTAAAACTGCTTTTGAATCAAATATCCCTATTTTAATCGATGCGGAACATTCGTGGTATCAAAATATTATTGATGATGTGACAAACACTGAAATGGCTAATTTCAATAAAGATAAAGCAATAGTATTTAATACTTTCCAAATGTACAGACATGACAGATTGGAATTCCTAAAGAAATCGCATCAGATGGCTAAAGACGGAGGATATTATTTAGGAGCTAAATTTGTTCGTGGTGCATATATGGAGATAGAAAGGGAAAGAGCTGAGAAAAAAGGATATCTTGATCCTATTCAACCAAATAAGGAAGCTACTGATAGAGATTATAATACAGCTTTAAAGTATTGCATCGACAATATTGAAAATATAAAAATCTTTAATGGCACACATAATGAGTACTCTACTCAATATATGATAGATATAATGGAAGAGAAAGGCCTCGCTATTGATGATGACAGATGTTGGTTCTCTCAACTTTATGGAATGAGTGACCATATTAGTTTTAATGTGGCTAAAGCAGGATATAATGTTGCTAAATACTTACCTTATGGGCCTGTAAAACACGTTATGCCATATCTATTGCGTCGTGCTGAAGAAAACACTTCTGCTCAAGGTCAATCAGGCAGAGAGCTCACATTAATTATGAAAGAAAAAAAACGTAGGGGCTCGAAATAACAATACTTTAAATACGAACTAAAATATATCTTCAGATTTCAATACCTTACCAAGCTTATTTTATAAATAATGAAGGTTTAGTTATAAGAATCTCCAGTAAATAAAAAACATACTAAATAAAGACATTATTATTAGACTAATCAAAGCATATACTTTATAGAATGTTTTGGGCTGATGTTCTTTAGGCATGTGCTTGTGAGTAATAACAAGATAGTTTAGCAAAGACAAAACCGGAGCGAGAACAAAACTAAGAGTGGTAGCAAAATCCACCATTTGTTTCATGTCTTTAACAAAAAATCTAAGTATAATTAATGTTCCTGTTAACAATATTAACATCCAAAATAACCACCATTTATTTTCTTTCTTATCACTATTAATATTAAGTTTTGGTATTCCAAGTTTTATTGCCGGTACCATAGAACGAGAATATGCATCGAAACAAGTAAGTGTGGTGCTAAACATAGTCGCTAATGCAGCAATGGCAATAATTGCATAAGCCCAGCTACCAATAGAGCTTGTAAATAAACTTATAAGCTGACCGGCAAAAGCAACGGACGAAGAACTAAAATTATTTGAAGTACCATACATTATAAGAGCTCCTAATGATAAAAATCCTGCTGCTAGAATAACTGTTCCAATATATCCAATATTAAAGTCAAGAAGGGCTTCTCTCATATTAACTTTTACCGAAGTTTCTTTGCGCTTAGCTTCAGCCCATATCGACTGCCAAATAGAAATGTCTATGGGTCCCGGCATCCAGCCAAAAAACGCAATCAAAAAAGCAATATCCTTGGGGTTATTCATATCAAAAAGCTTAACAAACTCAGGATTTGGGTTATAACCATTCTTAAAATAAGCGCTAAAAACAGCGGCTATTGTTGACAATGCCAGAATTACAATTACATATTTAATAAGTTTATCCAAAAGTGAATACTTTCCTATAATTAACAATATAGCAGTGAAAACCAATAGTATAGCACTAAGCCAAAAAGCAGATAAATTAATACCAAACACATTACCAAATAGGCCGGCAGTAACAATAGTAACTCCCGATTGCAATACAAACATAGATGCCACTGTAACGATAATATAAATCCAAACAGCCCATTTACCTATTATAGAATAACCTTTAATTAGATTATTTCCTGTTGCTGCTGTATATCGAGGTGCAAACTCAAAAAATGGATATTTCAATAAATTTGCAACTAAAATAACCCATATCAATTCAAAACCAAAGCCTGCTCCTGCCCTCGTACTTTGCACTAGATGTGAAACCCCTATTGCAGCGCCAGCATATAATAAGCCCGGCCCCATTACTTTTATTAAATTCTTGACAGTCATATCATTGATTTATTTTACCAATTTTATTTTCTATAGATTCAATCTTTTGACTCATACCATTCTGCCTGCCTTTCCTAATATCAATAGTAATAGCACAATAAACTCTATTTGAAAATGGCTCCAATACTTTATAAGACTTATTTACAATCTCCAAAGCTTCTTCAAGCTTTTCAGTTTCAATGGACGTACCCATAGGATTTAGCTTATAGGAAACACCACTTTCATCAATCATTTTTAAAACCTTACTAACATATTCACTACTGCCCTTCTCTCCTTTATCGGTAGGAAAAATTGCAAAATTTAATATCGTTGACATATAAAAAAATTGAAATTTATAAAGTACAAATTTAAGAAAAATATAATGCATTATTTAAAATGGATTCACATTTAAATTATTATACTAAGCCGTGATATAAAATTATGCTTAGTAAATAACATATTTTGCACTTAGTCGATGTAGAAAGTCTTTGTATAGCCGACGTTATAAAAATATATTCTAAAGAAGAATGGACACAAAAAAATTCCATTAATATTACGATTTTCTATATCGGCCTGGTATAATTACTTCTCTTTAAAAGAAATATTGTAATAAAATACATTATTATTCTTAATCATTGGAATTATTCCTCTAATAATTATGCATAATCTATTGATTAACGTATAAGTATCAATTACAACAGTATGCGAAATCAGCTTGAATATTGTAATTATTATTTATTCACAACTGATTATAGGCTGTTAACGAAATGAGATTATATTTGCACAAAATTTATAACTATTATGAAAATTCGTTGGCTTTTAATATTCATTTTACTTGCAAGTAATGTTTTTGCACAGAAAAACACTAAGATAAAGCTTGTAAGGGCCAACAAATTAAGTCCTGCTGTTTATAAAGGAATTAAAGTTCAAAAGCTAAGTGGTAACGTAGTTTTTAAACATGACAAAACGATTATGTATTGTGATAGCTCATATTTTTATGAAGGGAGTAATGCATTAGATGCATTTGGACATATTCATATTAATGACAATAATAAAGTACATATTTATAGCGATACATTAAAATATTCTGGGGATAATAAAATTGCTATTCTAATTAATAATGTTCAGCTTGAGGACTCTAGCATGACATTAACCACTAATAAGTTGAAATATAATCTCAGGACTAAAATCGGCAATTATATTACTGGAGGAAAAATTGTTGACAATAAAAATGTCCTTACAAGTGAACATGGGTTTTACCATAGTGATATAAAGACTTTCTACTTTCAGAAGAATGTTAAACTCGTCAATAAAGAATACACTATGACTTCTGATACTTTAGTATACAATACAAATTCCGAAATGTCATATTTCAAAGGTCCTACTTTAATTGTGAGCAAGGAGAATTCAATATATTGTGAAAATGGATGGTATAACTCTAAAACAAATATCTCTAGCTATAGCGATCATACTTTATTAAAAAATAAAGACCAAAAACTCTATTCCGACAGTCTGTACTACGACAAAAACAATTCTTTTGGTGAGGCATACAATAATATTATTTTGATAGACAGTGTGCAAAATATTATTATAAAAGGAAATACAGCTTTTTATCAAGAAGGTGAAGGCAGTTCGTATGTTACAGACAGTAGCCTGGCAATTTTAATCAGTGGTAAAGAGAATGAAGACTCACTATTTTTACATGCCGATACATTAAGAATTGATTTTAACAAAGACCAAGATGCAAAGAAATTTATCGCATATAATAAGGTAAAATTCTTTAAGACAGACATACAAGGGAAATGTGACTCAATGGTTTATAATTTCGAAGACTCGCTCTTAGTAATGTACCAAAAACCTCTAATTTGGGGTAATAACAGCCAACTGTCAGGAAAAAAGATTCGAGCTTTTATGCAAAATAAGAAAATCAACAGAATATATATAGATACTAATTCTTTTGTACTGCAACATGATACACTAGATTATTACAATCAAGTGTCAGGCAAAAATATGATAGCTTATTTCAAAGATGATAGTCTAAAAAAAGTTGATGTACTAGGTAATGCCCAGAGTGTGTATTTTGTACGAGATGAGAACAATAATTTAGTTGGTGTGAACCTTATTAGTTCAAGTGATATGAGACTTGATTTTAGTTCAAATGGAATTAGTAATATAGTATATATGGGCAGGCCAAAAGCTAGTTTAAACCCGGTGGAAAAAGTTAGCAAAAGGGCTTTATTCCTTAGAAACTTCAAATATTACGACGATTGGAGACCTAAAAACAAATTTGACATATTCGTTTTTGAGCCACAAAAGCCTTAAGTATTTGCTAAAGCGGGTTATTTTAACATTAAGTAAAAATACTTTTTCTTGAAGAATGCTACCAAGCCTGTTTAAAAGTAACAACTTGAATATTCTTAAAATTATACTTTTTATCTACCTCCTTTTTATAGGCTTGTGCTTCTCCCTCAGTTTCAAAATTACCCAAACAATATTTGTATAATCCTTCATTTTGAACAACATAAACTTTCTCCTTATTTTTGAAATAGCTTACTATCTCAGATTTACTTAATTTATGAACTTTTACCAAAACTTGTACAAAGTAATTATCTAATTGATCTTCAGTAAATACCGGAACAAGATTTACATCCGACTCAGATTCAGGTTCTGAAACACCATTATAATTATCTGGATTAACTTTACGATTTACTTTATTATTAAGTTCACCACTTAAATCTTCTGCTGTTTTAATATTTTCCTCAGTAGCCTTATTTGATTCATCAGGATGTTTTTTTTCTTCTTTTTTTATCTTATTCGAAGAGATATTTATATTTTTCTTTTTACTAGTATTCTTCGTGGGTGTTTCTACTTTTTCATTCTCTATATTTCCAACAGTATCAACCGTATTGCTATCTTGAGTAACATTTAAAGTAGTATCAACATCATCAGTAACAGCAATAATTTCCTGATTTTCTTGTTCTTTTAATTTATCCTCGCTAACAGTATCATTCTGACAACTAGTTATAAATAAAAGGATAACAATTGCAATAAAAAATCTATTGGTTCTCATTTTTATTAGTATTATTTAAAAATTTTTTCAATTGAATTATTGTATCATCAACATCTTTCTTAGAGAAAGCTTTGCGTTCTGCTAAACTAACACATAGATTATACTCTTTCTCATGTAGTTCACCATCAATCATTGCCATAGCAACAATATCTGTAAGAAAGTCTATACTATCAATTTTCGAAAAGTCCATTTCTTGTACCTGTCCTGAGTCTGAGGAAATCATTTCCCGAATAGAAGTGATAGGAAAACCAAGTTCCACAGCCTTTAAATGAAAAAACTCTATTTCTTCATCCATCAATTTACCATCAGCCATTGCCATAGCTACCAAAGATTTAAAATAATCTTCGTTTAGTTTATTCTTTGATTTAAGATAATTTTTCATCGATAAATTAACTTAATGATATAATAGTAAACTTTTTATTTTTAACTACCAAGCTTTCTTATACTGAGTAACAAAAGAATCTCTAAGACCGTATTTCTGTATTAATTCTTTCTTATAAGATTTAGCTTCTTCAAAAGTATCAAATTTTCCAACAGCATACTTAAACAGTCCATCTTGCTCAATTTCATATACAGTATCAATATCCGGAATTAACTTCATAAAGTCTTTTGACTCTAAAGTCTTTGCAGAAGCTTTGATTTCTACTCTATAAAAAGCCCTATCTTCTTCAGTATCAATTTTCTCTATTTTCTTTTCAATCCCCTTATCTTCAACAACAGTATCATTTTTAGTCTCTACAGGACTACCAAATACCATAGATACAACTTTAGCATCATTAAATCCTAATTTATTAATTTTTTTGGCCAATTTTTTAGCTTTTTTCTTCTTATCAAAGCTATCAGAAATATAAAGGAAACCTCCATTAGGACCAGGGATACAACGAATATTGGAAACTCCAACTAATGTATCAAATTCTGTTAATAGTTTACGAGGATTTTCGTTTGGATATAATTGTACCAACCACACAGTTCCTTTTTCTGTAGGTTCCACAACAGGTAAATATTGAGGGTCTTCAATTTGAGTGCGTTGTTCTGGTAAGCTATCAGATTTAGCAGCCTTTGTACTTTGAGCTTTCTTACCTTCCATAGAAGAAGATCTACGAATAGGCAAATGTCGCGTATGTTTTCCTCGAATGTTGATATTACGTTGTTTCTCAGATAAGAAAAAACTAACATTATAATTCTCAAAGTCCTGATTTACCTCAATTGGTATATTATTTTGTTTAAAGCTAAAATGATTGTCGATAGCCGACTCATTAATTATCATTATATAATTACCGTTAGGAACAAAAAGAACAAAGTTTCCATCACCAGTAGTTAAAGTACTAAATGTTTTACCATTATCTTGATTAACAGCAGTAACCCTAATATTACTTAAATCTAGCTGTTTACCTGTACCAAATCTGTCTCGTTCAAGAAAAATACCTCCACTAATTCTGGCACCACGGCTTAGAGGGATATAAATAGTTTTGTTTTTATCAATTGAACGATAAAATGTCTTACCATCAAACCATCCACCCATATTTGATAGAGGCATTGCTGTAATAACATATTCTCCTAAAGGAATATTCTGATATTCTACCATTCCATTATCATTGGTCACCAAGTCAAACTCTTGTGGTCCGGAATAAATATTATTAGGTTCATTTTGAGTAAATTGAGCAACTGTATCATTTAACTTAATATGAATAAGCATATCAGAGATTCCTTTTTCATTTAAATCTCTTTTTCCATTTCCATTCATATCTCTAAATGCTATTACTTTTACATCATAATTACGATTTAAACCTGTTGGCATATTTATATTAAACTTTAATCCAGCACCAAATTCAAAACGTGATGTGGAATTTGCGGGAACAATCTCTTGATAAGTTGCACCACTAATACCATTGTAAGTTCTGGTATATTCTCCTTCGGCAAACATAATATAACGTGCATAAAGGCTAAATCTAAATCCATTTTTAGCATAATAGAAAAGCTCAGGACGAGTATTTAATTGTTGTCGACTATTTATAGTGTTAAAATAATAATTCAGATTCAAATTCAAACGCAACTTATCATTTAAAAACCAATAATCGTAATACATATTGGCATAAAACTTTTGAGGATTTAACTCTGTTTCAACAAATTGAAGTTGCTCAACTTGATAATAAGGACCATAGTAATAACGTGCATTAAACTGAAAATACTTATATCTAATTGATGAACGTACATAAGCAACGAAAACTTCCCCTAAATCAGCTGAACGTGGGAAGTATGAATAACCCATAAAAGAATTGGCATAAAACTTAAAAGGTGTTCTGGAACGCAAACGATATTCAAAAGCTACACCACCAGTATTTGCATCAATAGGTAGACTCCTAATAGTATAATACTGAGGTTGAAAAATAAAAAGATTAGGACCATTATTATAAAATAATTTCAGACTATAATTTTCGTGGGTATTGTATATATTTCCATTGAACAATTTACCTTGAGTATAAATATCAGGTCTAAAGTCAAAATAAGAATACATAGCTTCTAATTGATATGTATTATTTATTCTATATCTAACTGAAGGAGTGAAATTAAAAGTTCCTCTTCTGGGTGTATAATTTGGAGATCCGTAATTAACATTTAATTGGACATTAAACTTCTTAAAAGAACCACTGTATCCAAACCTTGCACCATATCCTTTTAAAGTAAGTGGTGCTGTTGGGTCCCAATAATGATATTCAGAACTATATCCTCCTCCAATTCTAATAGAATGAATCCTTTTAAACCTCAAAGTAAAATAAGTATTACCATAATCTGTGTTAACTTTACTGAGATTATTATCCATATGTTGATAATAATTATCCCAAAAAATATTCTTTAAACTTAGGTTGTGAAAAAAACCAAAACCGGAAGCATAATAATCTTCAAATAATTTAGGTTTTCTAATATAAACAGCACCAACAGTATTTTTCTTAAAAGTAACAGAAGCTTTAGCTCCTTTCCCCGAAAGTGTACTTCCAGACCTATTAGCTCCGATATCTCCAACCTCAATTGCAAAATACTTATGAAAATAACCTAGATACTGATAGTTGCCTAAAAAACTATTCGGATTGAGTTGGTTTTGAATAAAATCAGCTTGAAAAAAATAATTTAATAAACTGTTATTCTGAAATCTTTTATGTCCATATATGCTTAATGATGAATAAGTATGGTCTGATAGTACATCATAAGTATTGAAATCAAAAGTAATAGGTAAACCATTAAACTTGGTTTCTTTTACTTTCATTGTATTTTTCAGTTTAAAGAAATCTATATTTCCTGACCACGACCTGCCGGAACTCTTCCCTGCCTTTTCATTAAGAACTTTAATCTTCAAGCGATATTTAGCCTGATTTTCACCTCCACTAACCTTTGGAGCGTCAGGTTTCTTTTGAACATCAGAAAGTTTCACATGGTAAGTCAATGTTGTATCATGACCTGCTCTCAAATAAATTGACCTTGGAGTAGATATTATTGCTTGACCACTCATATCTATAAGTTGAATTTCTTTATCCATAGAAATTCTAACTTGAAGAGCTTCATCGGCATTTCCTTGATTTGATATGGTTACTTGAAAACTAGTGGAATCTTTTTCTCCGGTAAAATACAGCTTATTACTGGGAGTATAAGCCTGCCATAAAGAAATCTTATCAACCTTAATATACCACATACCATTGGTAATAGTAAAATCTCCGTTGGAAAGGAATACATTCACCAAATAATTAGTGTTACCTTTAATGTCATATGCAGGACGAACACGCAAAGGAACATAGGTTGTATCTTTTGGTTTAAGATTAAGTTCTCTCGACTCTTTACCAAATAATCGCCAACCAGCAGGGGCATTAATTTGTAGATTTAAATCTAGTGGTTTGTTTGTATTATTTACTATAAACAAAACATTAGATGCAACATCACTAGCCTTTATATTTGAGCGATCTTGCGCAAATCCCATACTAACACCATAAGCACCAACATTAAGGGTCTTACCCCCATCTTGAGCCTTTATGCTAATAGTACTTAGCAATATCCAAATGATAAAAATACTTAGTTTTTTTATCATATCCCACATTATTAATTAGAGATCTTGTATAATTACGTAATCTATACGAAGGGTATATAAGCCACTCTGGTATGTGAAGCCAGGTACTATTCTTAAATCAACATTAAACTTATAGCAACTAGGAGAAGTTAAATAATCTCCAGGAGCATTTGTACCATTATTAGGACAACTAATAGAACCGTCAGGTGCCGCATTAGTACCAATAATGTATGTAGGTGATGCAATATCTTGTAATGGAAAAAATCCTGACATAAGAGAAGTAGAACTTCCATTCCTAAATTGTAGCTTTAAAATACTTATTGGAGGTGGGTCTCCACCAGTAGAGTATGTAGAAGTCACATCCCAATATCCAACATTTGTAGTCGTCGCTCCAACATAGATATCAAATCGCTCTGTTGTATTAATATTTAATGTTACCGCATTCATATAGGTAATCCCATTTATATACTCTTGAATTGTATTAAAATCAAAAATAATATTAGGAGAAGTTTTAAGTTCGAAAGACACTGTCTGCCCAACAACAGCAATGTTAATTGCTAAAGTAAAAACTAATGATAATATGACTCTTTTTAATTTCATCCTAATATTTTAAGAAAAAAGAAAGGAGCAAGAGTTCTTGCCCCTTTCTATATAAATCATTATAAATCTTCAACTAAAGAATAAACAACTTCTAAATAATAGTAACCAGCTTGAGCATAAGACTCGTTGTTACCATTAGCAGTTAATAATACAGTAG
>Ga0256842_1001351_pt1 | contig 19818 bp, 27 predicted proteins | sample 4559240metaG_FD_185973 | JGI IMG/M metagenome (GOLD analysis project Ga0256842, IMG submission 185973) | Hydrothermal vent microbial communities from Guaymas Basin, Mexico - 4559-240 | ecosystem: Environmental > Aquatic > Marine > Hydrothermal vents | place: Mexico: Guaymas Basin | collected... | reverse complement strand
ACAATCAATTCAAAATTCTTATGAAACATTACAATATATTGTTAAAGAAGAAAAAGAAAATTTAAAAGATTATAAACAAGATTTAAAATCAGATATTGAAAAATCTATAAATTTTATAAATGAAAATATTAAAGAATTTCAAGATAAAATAATAACATTCTCTGCAAGAATTGAAGAAATCAATAATTTAAAAGAAAAATTAGAAAATCTTATAAATGAACATGATATTTCAAAGAAGAATATAAAAAATATTAAAGATTTTATAAATGAAAAAGTTTCAACTATAGAAGAAACTTTTAATAAAATTACTGAAAATTTCAATTATATTGAAAACAATTTAAAAGAAAGCATTGGAGAATTATCAAATAAAATATCAAGTGAAATAGACCAAACTAAAAAATTAATTCAAGAAGATATAAATCAAATAAAAAGTGAATTAGAAAATACAAAAGAAAATTATCAATTGCTTACTGAAGAATTATCTTCAATAAAAGATAAACAAATAAGTTTTGAAACAGAACATTCCAAACAATTAAAAGAGTTAACACAAAACCAAATAAACCAAATAAAAGAGTTAAAAGAATATTTTAATAATCAAATTTTAGAAGAAAAAGAAAAAATAAATAAACAATTTCAACAATTAATAACTGAAAATGATAATCCTGATTTTAAAGAAACTGATATTTTAGATAAATTATCAAATTCAATTGAAGAATTGTCTAAAAAAATAAAAAAATATAATGATGCTTTAATTGATTTTGAAAATAAAATAAAGGATATAGAACAGAGAATTGAAAATAACTCTAATAAAGATTTAACAACTGAATCTATAGAAAAAACAATTGAAATTGTAAAATTACTTGAAGAAAAAATAAATACTGAATTCAAATCACTTGAAGACACTAAAAAATCATTATTTGAATCTGTAAACAAAGTTAAAGAAGAATTTGAAAATAAATTAAACACAGCAGTGCAACAACTCAATAGAAATATTGGAAATCTTTCTGGTTCAGGAATAGGATTTGAAGAATTACATCAATGGTTAAAAGATAATAATTATTTATCTTTAGGAGAAGATGGAACAATAAAAATTCAAGGAAATAATCTTCCAAATAATATTAAAAACATTTCTTTTGATAGTCATTATTTTAGTTTTGATTTAGATGATGATACATTACATATTAATATTGATATGCCAAACGATTTATTAGGAAATTATATAACTGAAACAATAATAATTGATACTGACAATATACATGAAATAAAAGTTAGTTATCCAATTAAAATTGGTTCAGAAACAATTAAATGGAATGGTGTTGTATTATCACGAGGAGAAAATAATGATTACACAATAACTGAAAATAAAATAATTTTTAATCAAGAAATTATTTTATTAAAAAATGATAAAATTGAAGTTACTTATCTAAAATAGGAGGAAAAAATGGCACTTACAAAAATTCGTGGACTAACACAAATAATGGAAAATTCAATATATGATATAAATATAGCAGATGATGCGAAAATTCAAACTCATAAACTAAAAGATGGTTCTAACATTGCTTTTCTTGATGGTTCAAGAGAATTTACAGGAAATATAAATCTTGGAAATCATAGAATTACAAATGTTGCACCTGGAGAAGACCCGAATGATGTTGTAACAAAAGCACAATTAGATGCTTATGCACAAGGAATTGATTTTAAAGAAAGTGTTAGAGCAGCAACAGTTCCTGGACTTAATATTGATTTATCAACTGGTGGACTTTTAACGATTGATGGTGTTAATTTAGAAGAAGGAGATAGAGTTCTTGTAAAAGACCAAACTGATGCAACTGAAAATGGTATTTATATTGCGTCAAGTGGTGCTTGGAAACGAGCAGATGATTTTAATTCAAATGCTGATGTTTCTCCTGGTGCATTTTGTTTTGTTGAAGAAGGAGAAATAAATGCAAATACAGGTTGGGTTCTTTCAACAAAAGGAACAATTACATTAGGAACAACTGAATTAAAATTTACAAAATTCACTGGACTTGGAGAAGTAAAAGCAGGAAATGGTTTATACAAAGTAAATGACACTCTAAATGTTGGAGAAGGACAAGGAATACAAGTTGATGCAGATTCTATAAGTGTAAAACTTGCTGATATTTCTTTAACAATAACAACTGATGGGTTAACAATCAATACTTCTGGAGTTAAAACAAATCATTTGCAAGATGGTGCAGTTACTGCAAATAAATTAAATTCTGATGTTGTTGGAAAAGGTTTAACAAGGGACAACAATAATGCATTAGCAGTTAACCCTGATAATGATACTTTAAAAATATCTTCAAATAATAAATTATTTGTTAATCGAGTTCCTGCAAGTATAATTGATGCAAATGCAACTTCTTCTCAAATTTTAATAGCAAATCAAAATGGAATTTTTTCTGCAAAGTCAATTAGTGGTGATATAGAGTTAGATGAAACAGGAAAAGTTACAATTAAAAATATATTCTGGGAAGAGCATTATATAGTTAGAGAAACTCCATCTGGTTCAATTGACGGTGAAAATACTGAATTTGAACTTGCAAATATACCAATTGAAGGTTCAGAAATGGTATTCCTAAATGGTATGTTATTAAATGCTGGAGAAACTGAAGATTACACAATATCTGGAAAAACAATAAAATTAAATTTTGCACCTATAAGTGGTTCAAAACTTCTTGTAACTTACATAAAACAATAAATTGGAGAATAAAATATGAAATATTTGTTTAATTGTCTTCAAAAAATATATCCAGATATTAAACCTGAAGATGTTGAAATTATAACTGAAAATGGGCAAGATGAAATTGTTTCTTGGAATTACCCTAAACCTATACCCACTGATGAACAATTACAATCAGTTTACTATGAAGTATTACAAGAAATAAAATCTGATGAAATTAGATTAGAAGGGGATAGACGATTAAAAGATTTAGCAAAAACAACTTATCAACATGAAATTGATACTTACCCAATTCAAGAAAGTGAAGCAAAAATTTATTTAAAAGATAAAAATCCTGATGAAGTCCCTTTTATATCCACACTTGCCAAAGTTCGTGGAATTTCTCTTGATGAATTAGTGCAAAGAATTTTATATCGAGCAAAATTATACAAAATTGCAAGTGCAAGTATTTTAGGAACTCAACAAAAGAATTTAGATATTATTTGGAGTGGGAAGTTAACAATAGAAGAATTAGAAAAATATACTTGGCAGGATTTTGAAAATGAGAACACAAATTAATACAAAACAAATTTTAGATAGAACAATTAATAAAGATGATATTGATATATCAACTCCTGGTAAAGCATTAGTAACACAATTAAAAGCAGGAGATAATATAATTCTTGAATCTTCTGGTGTTGATGAAGGAACAGGCATTGTAAAAATATCAGCACAATTAGGTTCAACAACAAATTTCTATTCATTTGTTAAACTAACAAACACTCAAAGTTGTTCTTCAGGTTCATATACAGTTGTAAACTTTAATAAAACAATCTATAGTGAAAATAATTTTTTTGACACAAGACATCACTTTTTTGATATTCCAAAAACAGGATATTATTTTATAAATGTAAATGTAACATTTAATTATTACCTTTATCAATCTTCTTTATATCTTTATGAAAAGAAACATAGAAAAAGAATTTTAATTTCTCAATTATCAGGTTCTTATCAATCAAATATGACTAATAGTTTAATTTTGAAATGCACTGAAGGGGAACAATATCAAATTCAAGTTTATTTGAATAGATTTTCAAGATATTTACAAAAAAATGCATGTTTTGCTGAATTCTTCTTTTTAAGGTGAAAATAAGATGAAAAAACTTTATTTTGGTGCTTTTATTGGGCATAGTATTATTTCAAAATCAATAGAATTTTGGACAAGAAGCGAGTATTCTCATATAGCATATTTGAATTATTATGATAAATTTATGATTGAAGTTTGGAGTCCTCCATCAAAATCACCCTTTAGAATTTTAAATCAATTTTGGCAAAAAATTGATTGGGATGTTGATGTTGAAGAAGCACTTTCTAAAAATCACTCACCTGAAACAATTATTGAAATTTGGAGTTTACCAATTAATGAATTTAAATTTAATTATATAAATAATTTTTTAGTTAACTTGGCATTAAATAAAACAAAATATGATTATTTAGCAATATTATCTTTTGTTTTAAAATTAAAGAAACAAGAAACTAAAAAATATTTTTGTTCCGAAGGTGTTATCACTCCAATAGTAAAAGCATTTGGATGGGACAAAATAAATCCATCTTTTGTTTCACCTGGTGATTTTGTTAAGATTATGCAAGCAGCAGGTGCAAAAATGGAAGAAATTATTGTTTTAAAATAAAAAGGAGAAAACAAATGGAAGAAAATAGAGAAATTTTCAAATCTATGTTGCAAGATGTAATAAGTAATGACTTTGCATCATTTAAAGAAAAGTATGAAAATATTGTTAACACAAGACTAAAAGAACGATTGAAAGATGAAATTGAAAAAATAGAACAAAACTTATTTAGTGGAGAAGAAACACAATGAATAAGTTATTATTAGTTGAAGAAGTCCCTGTTAGTTTAATAGAATCTGAAATTATTGTTGAAGACAAAAATAACAAGAAAAACTATTACATAGCAGGACCATTCCTTGAAGCGGATGTAAAAAATAGAAATCAACGAATTTATCCACGACCTGTTATTGAAAGAGAAGTTGAAAAATTTAACAAGGAAAAAATACAACATAATAGAGCATTAGGAGAATTAAAACATCCTGAAAGCACTGAAATTGACCCAGAACGAGCATCACATTTAATAAAAGAATTAAAAATGGAAAAAAATATTGCTTATGGCAAAGCATTGGTTTTGGACACTCCAACAGGAAAAATTGTTAAGTCTTTATTAGATGCTGGTGTAAAACTTGGTGTGTCTTCTCGTGGTGTTGGAACAATTCGAGAATCAGTTGTTCAACCAGATTATCAATTAATTACAATTGATATTGTTACTGACCCATCAGCACCTTCTGCTTTTGTAGAAGGAATTTATGAATCCACAAAAGAGTGGATAATTAAAGATGGTATAATTTTAGAAAAAGATTTAGAAAAAAATGTTGAAAGTGAATTAAATAAAAAAGATAGTATAAACGAAAAACCTGAAGAAATTGCACTACGAATGTTTAAAAAGTTTTTAAATTTATTAAAAGAATCTATTTAAGCAAAGGAGAGGAAGATGTTAGAAAAGATTTTTGAACAAATAAATTCTGAACTATTGACTGATGAAGTAAAACTTCAAATGGAAGTTTTATTTGAATCTGCAGTTAATGAAGCGATTGAAACAAAAATTAAAGAATTAGAAGAAAAACACACTGAAGCATTAGAAGAATTTGAAAATAAAATTGTTGAAAAACTTGACCAATATATTGATTACTTCACAGAAGAGTTTATAAAAGAAAATAAAGAACAAATTGTTGATTCAGTAAAAGTAACAAAAGCACAAGAAATTCTTAAATTGTTTGACAATCTTGTAAAAGATTTTCATCTAAAATTGACTGGTGGTAAATTAGAAGAAAGTGCTGAACTTAAAGAACTTAAAGAGAAAGTAAATGAATTAGTAAATGAAAATATAAAACTTAAAGAAGAACTAAATAATAAACTTAAAGAAGAAATAATTAAAGAAATTGCTGATGAACTAACGATTGAATCAAATAAAGAGAAATTTAAAGAACTTGCAGAAGCAATTGAATTTAAGAACGAAGATGAATTTAAAGAAAAACTAATTGAACTAAAAGAAACATTTAAAGAAACAAAAGAAACAAAAACAATGAAAGAAAGTTATTCTGAACAAGAGAAAAAAGAAATGCTAAAAGAAAATGTTAACGATGACATCAAAAAATATCTAAAATATTTTATGTAAAAGGAGATTAAAAAATGGCAGAGATAAAAGAAAACATTACACAAGAAGAATTAAAAATGCTTATAGAAAAGTGGAAACCAATTCTTGAAGCAAAAAATGCGCCAAAACTTGATACAAAAACTTACAATTCCACTGCAGTTATACTTGAGAATGAAGAAAAGTGGATAAGAGAATCTGCAATGGATAGTGCCGCAAGTGATATGGCACAATTCACTCCTATTCTTGTTCCTGCAGTTAGAAGAATTTTCCCACAATTGCTTGCACATCAAATTGTTGGTGTTCAACCATTGGCAAGTCCAACTGGTTATGCATATGCATTAAGATATGCATATTCTAACACAACAGGCAATCCTGTTGATGGACTTGCTAATGTTGATAGGGGAATGGGTAATCCACCTGTTTGGGCGTCTCAAGCAGTTGTATTTGCTAAATATGAACCTAAAAAAGATGATGTTATAAAAGATAGTGCTGGAACAGAAATAGGAACAGTTGTATATGCTGAAGAAAACAAAGCACTTGTAAGACTTAAAGACCCAACCAAACCTATAAATGTGGGTGATTACAAAATTGGAACAAACACAGTGACTGTTTCATTTGTAATGCAAAATGAAGCGGGTTACAATCTAATCTTCAAGAACTATTCAGGACCTTATGACACTGCAACTGGTGAAACACTTGGAGAAGAAATGAAAACAATGAAAACAACCATTGAAAGAATAGCAGTTGAAGCAAAAACAAGAAAACTAAAAGCAGAATATACATTTGAATTCGCACAAGACCTAAAAGCAGTTCATGGACTAAATGCTGAACAAGAACTTATAAACATACTTGAATATGAAGTAACTGCAGAGATAGATAGAGAACTTGTTTCAGCAATGAAAGCAGGTGCAACAATAGTTCCTGATTGGAAGTATGCAAACTCACCAGGTGACCAGGGAAGATGGGAGATGGAGAAATTTAGAACTCTCTTTACAAAAATCACAAAAGAAGCAAACCAAATTGCAATAACAACAAGACGAGGAACAGGTAACTTCATAATTGCAAGTGTAAATGTTGTAACTGCTTTACAAAACTTGAGTGGATTTATGTATGCAGGAGTTCCTGGTGATTTGAATTTTGGAACAGGCATAATGAAGGTGGGAACACTTGACGGCAAATATACAATATTTGCTGATACATTTGCAACTCAAGACTATGTCCTTGTCGGTTACAAAGGTGCATCACAATTTGACACAGGAATAATCTATTGTCCTTATGTTCCATTGATGATGCAAAAAGTAATTGACCCATCAACATTCCAACCAAAGATTGGGTTTATGACTCGCTATTCCATCGCAAGCAATATCTACGGCACAAACCTTTATTACAGACTATTCAATGCTGACTTCACTGGTTCTTCACTTGCTTAATCTTAATCTTTAATCAAACAATCAAGGGGTTGAGAATAAATCTCAACCCCCTTTTTTTATTTCATTAAATAAATTCAAAATTTTCATTAAATAAATTCAAAATTTTTATATAATAGTATAGTTATGGAAGAACTAAAAAAATTTATTGAAACTAAAATCATACCAATTAAATCAAAATCTGGTTATGAATATAAATACTCATATTGGCAAAAACATTTTCCTGAAGAACTAAACAAAGTTTTATCACTAACTTCATTTCTTGACAATCAATATTCAAAAATTCCACTTAAACAAAGAATTTGGCACATTTTAAATAACAAATTAGAATTGCAATACTGTCCTGTATGTAAACAAAATCTTTTAAAATGGAATCAAAATAATTATAGATTATTTTGTTCTTTAAAATGTCAAAGTAAATCAAATATTGTAAAAGAAAAAAGAAAACAAACTAATTTAAAAAAATATGGAGTTGAAAACACTTTTAAATTAGTTGATTATTCAAAAAAAGATTATAAACAAATAAAAGAAAAACGAGAAAAAACATTATTTGAAAAATATGGTGTTAAAGCATTCTCACAAACTAAACTTTGGAAAGAAAAAACAAAACAAACTAATTTAAGAAAATATGGTGTTGAACACATCATGAAAAATGAAGAAATAAAGAATAAAGTAATAGAAAAAATGAAACAAAATACTAAAAGAATTGATAAAATTAAACAAACTAATTTACAAAGATATGGTGTTGAATTTCCTTTACAAAGTGAAAAAATTAGAGAGAAAATAAAACAAACCAATCTTAAAAAATACGGAGTTGAAAATCCTGCTCAAAAACACATAAAACATTATGAAGAATATATTTCTTTAACTCGTAAAAAAATAATTGAAAAATTTGTTGATGAAAATGGATTATTTAAAAATAAAGAATTTCAAGAATATTTTGGAATTTCTTATTCTCACTTACAAAAAATTAAAAAACAATTTAATCTTGATGAATACCCAAACAAGTTTACTCTCGAATTTGAATTATTTGATTGGATACCAACCCAAAACAAAATAAGAAATGATAGAACACAAATTAAACCCTATGAATTAGATATTTTTATTCCTGATAAAAATTTAGCAATTGAATTTAATGGTGTTTTTTGGCATTCAACTAAATTTAAAAATAAAACTTACCACCAAGAAAAAACTTTAAAATGTATAGAAAAAAACATAAAACTTTTACAAATTTTTGAAACTGAATGGTTGGATGATACAAAAAGACGAATTTGGAAATCTTTAATTCTTTATCAATTAGGACTATTGAAAAGACGATACTTTGCAAGAAATTTAGAAATAAAAGAAATTTCATCTAAAGAAACAAGAAAGTTTTTAGAAGCAAATCATTTGCAAGGTTACATTCCTGCTAAAATAAATATTATCAATATTTAAAATAAAAATAATTAAATAAATAAAAATGATAAATAAAATTGTTTGAATTAAATAAATAAAAATGTAAAGGGTGTTAAAAATGAAAGCAAAAGATGTTTTAAGAATTCTTCACATTACAAGACCAACTTTGTCAAAATATGTTAAAAGTGGGATTATTAAGGTTACAAAATTACCATCAGGACAATATGATTATGATGAAAAATCCGTTTTTGATTTAGTGAACAAAGAAAAAGAACGAATGAATATTATTTATGCAAGAGTTTCAACAAGAAAACAAAAAAATGATTTAGAAAATCAAGCAAAATTACTTCAAGAATTTTGCAATAAAAATGGGATTAAAATTGGAAAAATTTATAAAGATATTGGTTCAGGATTAGATTTTAAACGAAAAGGATTGGAAGAATTATTAGAAAAAGTTTTAAATTATGAAATTGAAAATGTTTACATTACTTACAAAGATAGACTTTCAAGAATTGGTTTTGAAATGTTTAAAAATTTATTTGCTAAATTTGGAACAAACATAGTGGTTTTAAATGATTTTGATGATGAAAAATTAATTGAAAAAGAAATATTTGAAGAAATCATAAATTTAATTCATTCTTTAATAATAAAAGTAAGTTCAAAAAGAAAAAAGAAAACACTTGAAGCAGTAAAAAAACAATTGGAGATTGAATTAGAGTGAGATTAGTCAGACAATTTTATTGGAAAGATGAAACGAATTTTTTAACAAATTGGTGTAAAATAAATAAAGATTTGTATAATCAAGCATTGTATTTAGAATATCAATATTGGAAAAATGAAGGAAAAATCTATTCTTATCCACAATTAGACAAAATAATGAAAAAAGAAAAAAATGTTGAAGGTAAAATCAATTACAGATTATTACCAAAAGCACAAATTCCACAACAAACTTTAAAATTAGTAGAAAAGAATTTTAAATCATTTTTTAAACTTATCAAAATGTGGAAGAATAATAAAAAATCATTAACAGGAAAACCTAACCCACCAAAATATTTACCTAAAAATGGAATGTATTTTCTCACTATTCCAAACCAATCTTGTAGAATAAAAAATAAAGAAATAAAAATCACAAAAACTTATTCTATTAAAATTCCTGATGGTGTTTGGATAGATGATTTAGAAAATTTTAAACAAGTCAGAATTCACCCAACGAAAATAAAAAATATTTTTAAAATTGAAATTGTATATGAAAAAGATTGTGAAAATAAAGATTTAAACTATAATGAATATGCAAGTATTGATTTAGGAGTAAACAATTTGATTACTCTTGTTGATACTTTAGGAAATAAACCTTTGATTATAAATGGAAAACCATTAAAATCTAAAAATCAGTGGTATAATAAGCAAATTGCAAAATTACAATCAATAAAGGATAAAATGAAAATAAAAAGAAGAAGTAAAAGAATGAATGAAATAACTGAAAAAAGAAATAGACAAATTGATGATTATCTTCACAAAGCATCAAGATTGATTGTAAATTATTTACTTCATTTTAAAATTGGAAATCTTATTGTAGGACAAAATAAAAATTGGAAAAAAGAAATAAACATAGGAAAGAAAAACAATCAAAATTTTGTTCAAATTCCGTATGAAAGACTCATACGGATGTTAGAATATAAGTGTAAATTAGTTGGAATTAAATTTAAACTTGTTGAAGAAAGTTACACTTCAAAATGTGATGCTTTAGCATTAGAAGAAATTGGAAAACATAAAAAATATTTAGGAAAAAGAATTAAAAGGGGATTATTTCAATCAAGTGTTGGAAAAATACTAAATGCTGATGTAAATGGTGCTTTAAACATTTTAAGAAAAGTAGTCCACAATTCCTTTATTCAAAGGATAGTGGATAGAGGGTTTTTGTTCAACCCTGTAAAGATAAGGTCTCTTTTTGAGACAAACTCTTTACAAACCTTTTTGTTGAAACCTTGCAATGAGTTTTAATGGTTTTAACAAAAAGGAGGACATTGGATTATTTGATAAAAATGAATTAATTTCTTTAATGACTTTTTCAAAACCAAGATTTGATAAAAATTTTGAATTTGAATTAATTAGATTTGCTTCTAAAAAATTTTCAATTTGTGTTGGATGTGCAAGTAAACTTTTTAAATATTTCATCCAAAAACACAATCCAAAATCAATAATATCTTATGCAAATTTGCGTTGGTCAAATGGAAACATTTACAATGTTTTAGGATTTAAATTTCATTCAATCACAAGTCCAAACTATTTTTATGTGAATGAGTTTGGAGAAATCGTTGGTTCACGAATTCAATTCCAAAAACATAAACTTAAAGACATTTTAAATAACTTTGATGAAAATAAAACAGAAATTGAAAACATGGTTGAAAATGGATACATTCCCATCTTTGATGCAGGAAACATAAAATTCATTTGGAATTCTAAAAATTGAAATCTTCAAAATACTATCAAATTGTTGATGCTTATAAATATCTCAAACATCCAGAAAAGTATAAAGGTAAACGACCTATAACTCTTCGTTCTTCCTATGAAATAAAATTTGTTTTTGGATTTTTAGATAAAAGACAGGATATAATTTGGTGGAGCAATGAAAGTGTTGTAATACCATATTTTGATGAAGTTGAAAAAAGAATGAGAAGATATTTTCCTGATTTTTTATTTGAAGCAAAAACAAAATCTGGTAATAAAACTTTTTTAGTTGAAATAAAACCATACAAAGAAACGATTGAACCACAAAAGAAAGGTAAAAATTATAAATCAAGATTAGAAACTTGGATACGAAATAATTGTAAGTGGAATTCGGCAAAGCAATGGTGCAAAGAAAATGGTTATGAATTTGTTATAATCACTGAAAAAGAACTTGGTTAAACTTTTTTAAAAATTAAAATTGGTTCATTTAAACTAATTTTTTTATTTTTTGCAATAGGTCTTGTTGCATTATTTATTCGCAAAACATCAGTTTTAATGAATTTAAAATATTTTTCTCCAATTGAAATAATTTCATCTATTTTTATTCCATTTTTATTTTCTTTTATATTCATAGCAAAAATACCATTCTTTATTAAATACCTATGCCCATTTTCAAATGTTTTATTTAAATAATTATTCCAATCACTTTCTGACTCAAACTGTTTTTCAATAGGGTATAATTCTACATTAAAATAAGGTGGACTTGAAAAAGCAAGTCCAATTTTATTTTCCCATTCTGGGATAAAAACTTCAGATGATAGACATCTAATATCAACTTTATAATCTTTATGAGTAACTTTTTTAAACATTTCAACAAGTTTATAATATTTTGGAATTAATTTACAATTTACATCAACTCCATAATATTCTAATCCCAAAACCAAAGCAGCAGTTAGTCGATTTCCCCATCCACAACTATAATCATAAATTTTTCCATTAATGTTATATTTTTTATAAATTTTTATTGCTTGTTTTACAGGAAAAACACTTGCTAATTTAAATTCTCTTTTAAATTGTAAGAAATTATAAATTTTTCCTTCTATTCCTTTTTTATTTTCATAAAAATCTTTTTTATGTTTTAAAACATACCATTTAGCAAATCCTAATAATTCTTTATTCATTAATAATTCATAAGAAGAATATACTGCAGTATGGTATTTTGTTTTAAATCGTTCATCATTAAAGATTTTGTTTAAATTAAACATTGAAGAGTTTTTACCTCGTAATAAATCATATATTTCTTTATAAATTTTAAACTCATCAATTTTAAAGAAATAATCTAAAATTTTTTTATGTTCATCATCTGTTATTGGTAATCTATATTCAGGGTTTTCAAACATTCTTTTATATTCTTTTTTCTTTTCCATTTTTTCATATCATATTCTCCTTCTTTAAAATTTCAACAAATTCTTCTTCAGTAATTATTTCAAAATCTTTAATTTTTTCATTTATAATTTCACATACAACATTGCTTTTTTCTTTATCAGTTTTTAAAAGAATATAAGGAAACCTTGAATCATATTCTAATAAATATGAAAATGTTTTTCTTTCAGCATACACACAATCTGAAGAAACTGCTAAAAAGTCCAAGTATTTTTTGGGTATTTTTTTAAATTTAAAATTATCCAAAAATAAAATTATATCTCTTATTTGTTGATAATTCAATGGATATTCAAACCCAAAATATGACCCTGTTTTAAAGAAACCAAAAATCTTTGTTGAGTATAAACCTAAATCTTTATTCTTCAACTCTTTAAATGTTGTTCCAAACCTTAAAAAATCAATATTAAAAGTTGAATGATACCTAACTTGATAAAACCCATTTTTTGTTATAAATATATGTTTATCATTTTCAAAAAATTTCTCTCCAATTGGATACATAAAATAGAAAATTGAGTTATCCTTAAAAAATCCATGAACCAACTCAACATTATAAAGTTTTTCACCTTCAAACTCTTCTCTATCAAAAACTAAATTTCCAACATTATCAATTATATTCCACTTTTCTTCATCTCTATCTAAAACCAAATAAAACTCTTTTCTCATTTTTTACCTCCTTTTTAATAATCTGGATTCACTTCTCTAACTCTATCAGCAATTGCTGTTAACTCACCATCATCTATAATTATCCAATTTTCATCATTTACATAAAAATACAATTTATCTAAATAAGTTTTTTTCTCATAAATTCTCAAATTTCTTTTATAAATTCCAACTTTAGCAGTTGGATATTTCATTCCTTTTCTTCTAACATTCGTTAATTTCTCATATTTTTGATTAAAGTAAACAATTCCTATTTCATTATTTTGCAACACATAATAATGAACTTTCTTAATTCTTAACCATTTTTTCAATAATACTTTACTTATTATAAACACATCTCGATTTTTATACTCATCTTCTTTAAAATGTGGTTCAGGAAATTTAAAATTTTCACTTTGATAAACTTCATTTGGTATTAATATTTTTTCTTTTCCTTTATACACAATTACATTTTCTTTATTACTTTCTATTTTTGTTATTTCTTTATAATTTTCTTTTAGGAATTTCCAATCCAATACAAAAGGATATTCAATAAAAGACTTCTTTTTTATCCAAAAAAGTAATTCATGAGTAAAAAATATTCCTTTCTTTGAAAAATATATTCTGTTGTCCCACCCTGAATAACCTTTTCTTGTTTTAACAATTCCTTTAATTCTTTCAAATAAGTCTTCCCAATTGATTTCAGATGAATATAACATCATTACCTCCTTTCAACTCTCTCAAAATCACATACCCAATTATACCAAAAACAAACAAAGTTTTAAACAAAACTTTTCTTTTCAAATTTTTATCAATTTTTCTTTTTTCAAAATACACTCTCATTCATTAACCTCCTTTTTTTATTTTCCATCCATAATTAAAAATAAAATTATTTGCAACTCTTTCAGCAAATTTCTTTGTTGGTTTTCCAAAAGAAAATTCCAATAAATCTCTTCTTATTTCTTTATCATTCATAATAGCATTTGTCATCCATTTTTTAAATTCTTCTTCTTGTTTTTCAGTCCATTCATATTCCAAAAACCACTGTGGATTGTCGAAATTAAAACTCTCATAATCACAATTCACCATTTCACACATTTTTTTTAAAATTTTTTCAAGTCCTTTTGAAACTCTATCTTGAATTCTCATTTTTCACCTCCTTATTTAGAATATTCTCAACATCATCTTTATTAAAACTTGTCCCGTCAATACTTATTTTTTCTTTAAGATTATCAAATCTAATGTCAAACCAAGCATTAAATACTTCTTCGTCTTCATCAACATTCATTTCAATTTCTACATTATATTTTTCCATTAAATTTTTTAATTCCTTTAAAAATTCTATTTTCTTTGCATTCTCCACTTTTTCACCTCCTTATATTTTTCTCAATTACATAATAAACCATTTTTTTCTAATTGTCAAGAAAATTTTTAAATAAAAATAAAAAGAGAATAAGGAGACTTTTAAATGGATTTATATTATATTGAATCCCGTTCTAATGACAAATCCGATGATTTCATTTCTAATTTAGAAAATAGACATTCAATAAAAGGATTAAAAAATTCAAATAATTTTTATTTAGCAATAAAAATTAAAGGTAAAAATGACCCTTTTATTTTTGATTTTGATGAATTTACCAAAGCATTAAAAGAAAAAGAAATAGATGATAAAATTGAAAAATTAAAAATAGATTTAACTTCAAATGATTTCCCTGATGAAATTATTTTTAAATCAAAAAATCCAAACAAATTAGAAAATTTAAAGAAAATTGAAATCATTAACACAAGAAAATATCCTGCAGATATAACTTTTGATGTTTCAGACTCTTTTAAAAATAAATATGATAACATAAAATTTATTATAGAATCAAATTATTCACTATCTTTAGGATTTAATGATGAAGTCCCTAATAATATAAAATTTGATTTATCATCAATAGAAAAGATTATTTATAACAAAAAATATGATTTTAATAAATTTTTTGAATTCTTTTTTGATGAAGAAAATATTGATTTAAATTGGAATGTTTCAATATCAGACCAAGTAACATTTTTAGTTGAAACTTGTGAACAAATTGAGAAAGTTGCACATTATTGGTTAAATGTTGATAAAAGTTCAAATGAAAATCAAAATTGTAATAAAGATTTAGAAATCAGTGAAACTTCTGCTTTTTGGAATAATAGTTCCAATGTTAAATCTTTATCTTTTGGTGATTTTTCTTTTAATTCTCTTAAAATGAATGATGTTGCTTATGATAGATTTGATTTTAATTTTGATTCAAGTTTTGAAAGGATGTTTAACAACACATTTTCATTAAAAAATCTATCAGGAAATACATTATCTCTTAATTTTGAAAATCCTGCAACAGTTGAATTAATTAATACCAAAGGAAATTCAATTCATTTTAAAGGAGATTATAATTCAATTTTAAAATCTCAAATTACTTTTGGTGGTAATTTTACTTATGATAATATCTATTTTTATGAAGATTTTATTTATGCTATTTTAGATAATCCAAAAATTATAAAAATTGATAGAAAAATAACAATTGATAATTCAAATACAAAATTATTTTTATTTTTTAATCTTAATAATATAAATTCAATTACTGATTTTATTAAATTGAATAAATTAATTGATGCTATAAATTTTCTAAAGATTTTTGAAAAAAACATTTTTCCAATAGATAATTCAACAAAAATTTTTATTAAAGATGGAACTTCTAAAAATTTTTATTCTACACTTAATTCTTTAGAAAAAGAAATAAGCAACCTTTTTAATAAATTGAAATTTTTGCAAATAAAAGAAGATAAAATAAAATTTATATTAAACTATTTCAAACTTAAAGAAAATTTAAATTAAAAAAATTCATCACTCAACCACAACCAACCTTTTATCTATATCATACAAAACACCATCACACAAAGTTATTTTTATTCCATCAAATTCAATAATTTCAACAGATTCTTTTATTTTATCTTTTTTCAATTCTTTATCTTTCAACAAAACATCAACTATGTAAAAAATTATTTCATTATCCTTTGCTTCTTTCAACAAAACATCATCATAAATTAAATTTTCAACAATAACCTTTGTTGTTTTTTTATTATTCATTGTTTGATGATGTTTTGGCAATACAGTTATTATTTTAATTTTATTCAGTCCATCAAAATCACAAACAACTCCTTGTTTAAATTCTTTTGAATAAATTAAATACTCATCTCTTGGTAATCCATCATCTAAAATTTTAAAAACAAATCGTTGTAAAATTGTTTTTACAATTTTCTTATCTACATTTCTTTCTTTTTCTCTTGTTTCAGCATGATTGGTTGAATAAATGCTAATACCATTTAAATTATAAATGAAAAATTCTTCTTTCAAAACTTCTTTAAATCTTTTCATTTTAAATTCTCCTTTTTTAAATTTTCTTTTTGAAACTAATTTGTTGAATTTATTTTTTAATTTTATATATAAATTATTTTAAATTTTAAAATAATATTCTTTATATTTCTTTATTAGTTTCTTGGATGATATACTACCTGCTTATGTAGTGCAAATTTTAAAATTGAATTTTTTTACTTGACAAACAGAAAGATTTTTGTTATTATGTAAGTGAAGAAAAAATGAAGGAGGTGGAAGAATGAAGGTTGTTAAAGTTGAGGTTAGGAACAAAAAAGACAAGAAAGAAATTATTTACATCAATGTTGAAATGATTGCAGCAATAGAAGTTAAAAATGTAAATTTTGGTGGATATGGTTGGGTTGTTGATATTTATCTTAATAATAAAATGTATAATGCATTTGAAGACTATTACAATAATCCAATCAGAATACCAGTAAAAAGTGAAGAAGATGGAAAAGATTTTGTTGAAAAGATTTTTGAAATAAGAGATATTATCAACATGGGAGTTTTTGAAAAAAATTAAAAAATTATTTGACAAATGAAAAGTTTTATTGTAAAATGTTAGTGAAAAAATTTGAAAAAAGGAGGTAAAAAATAATGAAAAAAGATTTTTACAAAGGATGTGTAATAGGATTACAAAATAAAGAAGATGTGATAAATGTTTTAGCAAAAATTATTGATTTTGATTTTTTTAATTTGAAAAAAAGAAACTTAAATTTAGAAGATGAAGAAATTGAAATAACTGTATTAAAATATTTTGATGTTTTTAGAAAATCTAATTTTTATGCTTTAATGTTTAAAGAGATGAGTTTTTTAGTAAAAGAAAAATACTATAATATTGAGATTATGGGTGAATTAAATGTTACATATTTTGATGATAAAGATTATTATGCTATGACAGAAAACGCAAAACAAAAAATTTCAAAAGAGATTCGAATTGAAGATTTTAATTTAAAAAACAAAATAATTTATGTTGAAAATGATAAATATTTGGTTGTAAATGATGTAAAAGAAGTTAATTGTGATTTTAGGATAAAGAAGAAAAAATTTGTTAATTTATCTTATGTTGAAGCAGGAGTTTATAATTCAAAAAAATCTTTTGACAAAGTTATAAAAAAATCTATATCAAAACAAGTTGAAAACATAATAAATTATTATTGGGATTCAACTCCTATTCAATAGGAGTTGAATTTTTTTACTTGACAAATGAAGAATTTTTTTGTAAAATTTTATTGAAATTTTAAAGTTTAGGAGGTTTTTATGGAAGTAATTAATGCATGTGTAATAGGATTGAAAAATAAAAATGATGTGATAAATACCTTATATGAATTACTTAAAAAAATAGGATTAGAAGAAAAGAAAAAAATAGATGAATTCTTTTTTACTGTGTTGCAATATTTTGATGAATATAGAAATAGAGATTATTTTGTTTTAAATATCGGTGGGGTTGCAAGATGACGAATACTATAGTGATAAAAAATTAATTTATATCAAGAACAAAATAAATGTAAGATACTTTTTTTATCCTATTAATTGCAGAGATTATTATAATGTTTTAACAAAACACGCAAAGAAAATCATTGAAAAAGTATTTAATATTAATCCAATTTCTCATTTCAAGAATAAGGTAATATATATTGAAAATAATAAAAAATTGGTTGTTAGTGATATTACTAAAATTTGTTGTGATAATGTAAAAATGAATAAATTTGAAACTTTAGTTTCTTCTAATATTAACCCAGGAGTTTACAATATTAGGGATAAATCTATTTTTAACAAAATTTTAAGAAAAAGACTTTATGAAAGAGTTAAAGAAACTGTTGAAAAGGGGTGGAATCCAACCCCTATATCTTATGAATATAATATTTTTTCCTTGACAAATGAATAAAAATTTTGTAAAATCTTATTGAAAAATTTGAAAAAGGAGGTAAAAAATGGAAAGGATTAAAGGATGTGTGATTGGATTAAAAAATAAGAGAGATATAATAAACACTTTATATGAATTAATTAATCAAATTGATTTGGATGGATTGAGAAAAAGAAAAAATTTAGTTTTTTCTGTTTTAAAATATTATGATAATTACAGAGAAAGAGATTTCTTTGCTTTAATTTTTTGGGAAAAAGAAAATTCTTGTAACACAAAAGAAACTGAAGAGCAAATAATATTTAAGAATAAGATAAATACTAAATATTTTGGTAATACATGGGATATTTATTATTTTGCTTTAACAAAACATGCAAAAAAAATTATTGATAAATCTGATTTAAAATATTTCAATTTAAGCGGAAAAGTTATTTATGTTGAACAAAATAAAAAATTAGTGGTTAATGAAATTACTGATGTGATGTGTCATAGAATTAAATTAGAAGATTTAGTTTTTTCAATTTATAAGATTAAAATCAATCCAGGAATATATGATTTAAAAGATGAAATAATTAAAAAAATTACAAATAAAGAACTTTATAATAAAATTGAAGAACTTGTAAATAAAAATTGGAATCCTACTTCTGTTGAATAACTAAAAATTTTTTGAGGTAAAAAATGAAAGTATTTAAAGATAACCTAATTGAAGGGATTTTTTCAAGAAAAGAAATTGAAAAATTTATAAGGAGAGAGAAAAATCTCTCCTTATTTAATCTTATATCTATTCTTGACCCAATTGATGAAGAAAGTAATAACATAAATCCTATTTCAAATTTTTATCTTAAAAAATTTAATTCTTATATTATTTTACGATTTTATGATACTGAGACTGATAGTGAAGAATACCCATCAATTTCTAAAGAACAAGCAAAAAAACTTGCAAAATTTATTTGGAAACATAGAAATGAGAAATTTGTAATTCATTGTGGTGCAGGAATTTCAAGAAGTGCTGGTGTTGGATTAGCGATTGAATGCGTTGTGAAACATAATGGAAATAAATTTGAATTTGAAACTTCTCCTTGCAAAATAAAAGAAATTCCAAGATACTATCCAAATTTGTTTGTGTTTAACAGGATTTGTGAAGAGTTTAATAAATTAGTAAATAACAAGGAAATTTTATGAAAAAAGAAGTAATTGATTTTTTTAAAGAATTTAAAGATATTTTAAAAAAATATCAAGTTGAGTTAGTTGTAAATGATAAAATAAAAAATGATACAAATTTATTTCAATT
>Ga0256842_1001350_pt1 | contig 19833 bp, 31 predicted proteins | sample 4559240metaG_FD_185973 | JGI IMG/M metagenome (GOLD analysis project Ga0256842, IMG submission 185973) | Hydrothermal vent microbial communities from Guaymas Basin, Mexico - 4559-240 | ecosystem: Environmental > Aquatic > Marine > Hydrothermal vents | place: Mexico: Guaymas Basin | collected... | reverse complement strand
TTCAGACCACCGTTATTGTTATAGTTCCAGCTTGGGCTTTCTCAGTCTCTGCAATTGCTATTGACTGTCCAAAACTGTTTATCGTATTAGTTCCATCAGTTGCTTCTAAGCTTACAATATCATCGACGCCTTCAACTTGTAGGATCACTTTAGCTAAATCCGAGAAGTTCACATCTTCGCCGATGTGGAGACTATTTAAGTAATTAGTTATAGCGTTCTGGACGTTACTCTGAACTTCTGAAGCATTGTAACCCTCTAAAACCTTGATTTGAGCATTGACATTAATCGATTTGGCTGTAGGTCTTTGCCATTCAACCGGAATACCTGCAGGACGAACATCTTCAATTGTTTGAGCTATTTCATCATCATTGCCTCCTGCAACGATAATCGATACTGTATGATTTGCCGTATCTTCATCGACGTTTACATCAGTAACTCCCTCAAGTTCCAGCAGAGCTGCTTTTATTGAGTAAACGGTAGCTTTAGCATAAGGTGCAAAGTTAATCGCTCTCAGTCGTAGTTCCTCATCTGTTTCTCCTTCTTTTCTTCGAATTCCAAGCAAAGCTACAACTCTATCTAAGTTTTCACCGTTTGCAAACTGAATGAAGCCTGAATAATACACTTCTTCAAGTTTCTGCCACAATTCGTCTTCTCTTTTTGCTATTATTTCCAAGAAGCGTAAGAATCGAGAATTCTCGCTTAAATCTATGTCTTCACCGAAATACTGCTGAGCTAAAAGCTTTAGCTCTTCCAAAATGACATTATATGGTTTTATAATAAAGCCCTTATCAGTAACACCGTAGTCTGTCATACAACCACCTCAGAAACTATTTTTCCATCATCGAGCGTAAGAAACAGCCTGATCTTGACTTTCCTATCAGCATCAGGCTCAGAAATCTCAATCTTGTCGATTGATTTGATTTTATCGTATTTACTTAGAGCTTTGCGGATTTCATGCTCAATGAGAGTTCTGCTATAACCGGATTGCTTTATTTTCATCCAGTCAACGCCAAAATCTGGATGAAATGCGTCAGTTCCCTTAATGCATTTAAGAATGTGCTCTATATCCTGCTTAGCTTTATCTATACCATCAACGATGTTTATTTGCTTGTCAATGACGACATCTCCGTCAATGAATTTAAAATCCCAAGGCATGATAAAATGGAAAAGAATAGACTTTAAAATGTCAGGCTGGTCCAATGGATCCAGTATAGCTTATGTTGCCGTCCACGAATAAATCCCCTAATATTTTCGTATAGCCCTTAATCGTAATTGTGCCATCGCTATTGAACTTGATGTAGTTGCCAGACTTATGTAGGATTAGGATTTCATCTTGATCGATCGCAGGGACTGAATCTACTAAGGTGTAAATCCCTGCGATGACAATAGCATTGTTAATGTTAAATCTGAGGATTTCATTCACATCAACCGGATTTCCATCTTTCAGCTGTTCTTCAAGCTCATATTTGCTAAACACTACGAGAACGACATCTCCTTCAGCAGGAGATATTAAAATTGAGCAGTTGTTGAACTTCTGAACTGCTATAGGCACGTCAGTAAGCTCGATCTCCAAACCTCGGATCTTATGCTTAAGCTTGACGTTGCATCTTAGCTTCGTTAAATCGACTGAAGTAATTATACCCAAGGCTACCGTATTCAGCTTTGAAAGCTTTTCATCGATTAGCTTGATGATCTTATCTCCGATCATACCGCCTTAACCCCCAATTCTGAGTAATACTCATCCCCACGACAGACATGCTTGTACTTTACGACCTTAAAAATGCCAGAGACTTTCATAGATTCAAGCTTGATTATTGAATCCTGTCCAGCCTTCCAGCAGAACAGACATCTAATACGATAGTCTATTTTGGAATCTTCTGAATCCTCGGGAGTAACTTCCATTAAGCCCGTCTCTGAGCTGAGTACTATTGCTTCAACGTCTTTGAAATCTCTGCGAACGAAATAACCCATGTTATTTTTCACGTAAGCAGTCCAGAATGATGTTGCCGATCGCATCATCCATCCATCGAGAGCTAAGTTCCCCCATTGCTTTGCTATTTGACCATTCACAAGGGCTAAAACATCATCAACGATTTGTTTTGGAGTTCCCTCAAAAACCATGTCTTTTGGCAGGGTTATACTAGGATCATCTACCTTACCTATGGGAACTCCGGCTAAACTGAACATATCCTTGATGACTTGTGTAATTGAAGTTCCAGCAGGATATTTCTTCACGACGTAAGCTTGTGTCCAGAGCTTTTTAGTGGAATCGGAGGCTTGGATTACTGTCTTTATATCTGCTCCATCTCTCTCATCCCAAATCTTGTCTATGGATCCATAGAAGATTCGCCCATAGTCATCTCGGTATCCAGCTTTAAGCTGAACTATATCTCCCTTCTTTATCTTTGACTTTGAGAAGTCAGATAGATTGAAAATTGATATTTCTGCTTGTCCAGCTTTATTATCTGAATCATTTTCCACAGTGAATTCTACATCAAGATCGTCAATCGTGATTTGAAGTCCGCTTTGAAATGTTAGCTCATAGTAACGGCCAAATAGTTCAGACAAACACCCACACCTCCGCCTGCTTACTGTCGACCTGCCATGGTAATATCGTAAAGAGAACCTCATGCGTAAATGGATCTTTGATCTCAAACGGATTCTTGACTGTCAGTTTCCCTTCAAACAGCAGCTCTCCATCCTCAACTCTGCGAATTCTCAGTACTGCAAAGTTTCCGATATAGTTCCATCTATAGAATAGTTGATAGGCTACTCCGTTAATGAGAACTTTTTGACGTTGAGGATATCCTAATTTAGGATCAAATGGCAAGACATCAACAACAGCCATTATGACCACCCGAACAAGCCTGCAAACCAATCATGTATCGAATCTAACCACGATTTGTTTTCTTGCTTCTCAGGAGCAGAAGGGACCTGTTTCGGCTGAGGTGGAATAGCCGTATCTCCTCCCTTAGCTTCGTTCTCATCAGGTGTAACCTGAAGCTCCGGTAAGCTGACAATTGTAGTCTTAGCTTTAGCCTTGAGAATTTGCTTAAGTCTGACAGTTGCTCTGAAGGAGTTAATACTTCCACCCTGCGTTATGTGGAACTCTTTAATGACAATATCCTCAAAAACTCCGAATTTGCAAACGAACTCAGTCGGTCGCTTTGATTCATAGAGTTGTTTGAGAGGATCGATCTCATCTTCCATTAATTCAAGAGTTAAACTGAATTCCTTGGGCTTTAATATGATCGCATCAACTACGGAGAATCCATCTTCCACACGATGTTCAGGAGTTTCAGCAAAGTCTGTTAAATCAACGATTTGAATGGCTTTGAAGCTTTGATTACCAATTAGAATTTCTTCCATAGTCGAGAGTCAAAAAATAGACCTTAAAAAGAAGTTAACACCCATGACTCGCAAGATCTCGTTCAATTACCTCTCTAACAGCTCTTTTTATCGTTTCCTTGTCTCCATTTTTGACATTGATTTCAATTTTTGGAACTGTTAGATGAATCGTCTTATGCTCGTGCTTAATTTGGTAGGTTGTGGTTGGTTGATGGATTACAGTTGAGCTGACGAGCTGTGAAGGTGTTGGAATTACTTTCGTCAAATCAGTTGAAATTTCAGGCTTGATAACATGATGAATTGTCTTCGCTAAGTTAATTCCTACTCCGATTGGTGTTAGGCCGAAGGCAAATTCTGCAACCTTACCAATTGGATTTCTAGCTATAAAATTCCAAGCTTCAGATATTTTCGTTGGAATAGCTGTGATCCAGCCGATTAGCGTCTTAATTCCACCGATCAGCCAATCTATAGCTCCTCTAATTGCATTTATCGCTGCTTGAGTTTTATCTCGAATGTCAAACCAGTTGTGGACCCATGCATGTTGCAGAAGTAAAACAGCTCCAACAACAGCTCCAATTGTTGCTATTAGCGGAAGCAATGGAATTTGTAAACCAAGAAGAGATATAGATGCCGTTCGTGCCGTTAAAGCCATTGTTCTCAAAGCCATAGTTAAGCCACCTGTTGCATAAGCTGATCTAACCGCTGATGGAATGAATAATCTTGCAAGGATTGTTGCTCCTTCCCTAATAGCTGGAACTATATGAGTTGCTACAGTCCCAACTAAGCCTAAAAATGCTAAAGACAATACACCTACTGCAATTGTCGTTTTAGCGAATGGGATTTCATTTATCGTTCTAATTAAGTGTGTAAGACCACGAATAAGTGGTGTTATAATAGGTAATAGCGTTTCACCAATTGCAAGAGTGAGATCTCTAATAGCTGTTCTAAATTCTGCTAAAGCTCCAGAACTAGATTTTAACTTTGCTTCCCACATTCCTTGGTATTTAGCAGTCTGCTTGAGGATTTCATTAAATAAGACTTGTTGAATTTGTGCTTCAGTTAGTTGTTCTCTCGTAACTCCAAATTGTTTTGATGCTTTCTCGTAAATTTGTTCAAGTCGAATGTTCACCGCCATATTGTCAAGGATATTTGCTTCTAACTGCTTGAAACCCTTAGCAAGCAGGACGATTTGCTCATTAAAGTCATAACCTAAAACTGTTGTACCCTCTTTTGCAGCTCTTATGAATTGTCTTATCTGTTCATCAGTTAAAGAGGTAGTCATTAGTTTGAGAACTGCCTGTGCCAAAGCTACTCTATCTGTTAGGGCATCAGTTTCTTCCTGTAATATTTTCATTATGCTTTTGTAATCTCTACCAGTCTCTTTTGCCACTCTTTTAATACCTTCTAACATTAATTCCCATTGTGCTCCGCTATCAACTGCTTTTTTAAGGAAATAGCTTGCTCCCACTCCTACTCCTACTAAAGCTAATGTATGCTCTCTGATAAATGCCGTTGCAGATGCTAAAGATGTCTTAACCGTAGAAGCGTAACTTATGACTTTGCTCTTTAAAGTTTCATATTTCAAAGCAATTTCTTGGATAACTTTACTATGGTATCGGGCTCTGATAATTGCCTCTTTTTCAGCTTTGTCTACTTGTTCAAAAAAATACGCTGCTGTAGCTAAACATTTATCGAAAGATGCAGACATGTAAATTAAGGATGTTCCAAGAGTTGCTATCTTTGATTTCGTTTGAGTTATTGCTGAATCTATTCGCCTCAAATTAGGAGTTAGCTTATCTACTAATGCAATTGTTATGTAAAGCCCTCGAAGTTCCATAAATTTTAAAAAGATTTTAGACTTTAAAAATGGGGTAAGGGTGATAAAAATGTTATTTAAAAGAAAAACCGATAATACACTTAATATCGAGCCAAAATTCGATGAAATCAAAAATAGTTTTGTTTCAGCAGTAGAAAATAAAATTCAAGATATAAAATCAAGAAAACGACTTCCTATAATTAATGAATTTAAAATCATCCAAGAAATCGCTAAAGAGTTTAAATCCAAAAATTACGATGATTTTTATTGGTTTTTAGAGAAACTTAAGGAAATTAAGGAAAAGAAAGTATTTAAGGAATACATTAACGATAAGCGAGAGAGACAAATTCTCAAAACCCTTCTTACCCTGTATGATATGGGTTTATATGCTGAAATGAAAAAAGATATTCCTGAGAAAATACACAAGAAAATAAATGAGTTATTATTGGAGTCTGAGGAGATCGTTTTCATACTTGAAGGCGCTTGGGGTACGCACGAAAGAAAAACATCTTCAGCAGTCAAAGTTGAAGGTTTATTTGGACCAGGAGCAATGATGGGACGTCCATATTTAATTTTAACGAATGTCAGAGCAATAATTTATGCTAAGGGCTTGCTAACTGAAGATTTTAGAGATTTCTATTATAGAGATATAGTATCGGTTGATTTTGAGAAGGGTTTACTTTTTGATAGCATAACTATCCATGCTCCAGGCTCTATTGAGAAGTTTGAGGTAGGAAGGGAAAAAAGAGAACAAACTCTTAAAGCTTTTGAAATATTAAAAAGTAAGGTTTTCGAAGCGAAAAATGTTCAGGTATCTCAACAATTAAAAGAAGATCCAATTGAGAAGCTTAAAAAGTTAAAAGAGCTTCACGAATTGGGAATATTAACTGATGAAGAATTTGAGGCTAAGAAAAAAGAGTTGTTAGATAAAATTTAAAGTTTTAGTCACCTAAAAACGAACAAATGATTCCTTCTTGGTGTTACTTGCCCGATTTCCCCTTGCATTTTTTGTAATTCTTCATTTCTGATCTTGAAGTATATTGCCCACTCTAAAGCTTCGACTTCAGTCAGTATCTCTTTTAAAACTGAAACTTTAGGAATTTTAAACTCATAGGCTAAATCGAACCAGATACGCTCTTCTTTAACTTTTTTTCCAACTTTTGGAGAATGTCTTCGGAGTAACCATGAAGTTTAAGCAATTCCTCAAGCAGTAAATCTCTCAGATGTGGATGAAGCTTTTTAGGATCGACTTTGGGTTCAAGAATAGCTCTTCTTATGAATTCATCATTTGCTTCTTCTAAAGCGTTCAGATCAACTGTTCCATCAGGCTTCAGCCCAATCCTACGTAATTTAGCAATCTCTGAAGCTGATAGAATTTTTGCTCTGAAAGTAAGTGAATCCTCGCCGATTTCTATTTTTATTATCTTTTCTTCACCTACGGGCAATGACCACTTCTCTAAAAGCTGTTTTGTCTTCTCAAATTCATTGTTCATGAGTAATGAGATAAAAATAGACTTTAAAAATGGTCAAACGAATGAGTTAATTGTTAAGATAATAATAAACTAAAAAATCCAGAGCTTTTTTAGCGATATTGGGTGGATGCGGATAAACCGTAAAACGGGGCACAATGGAAAAATAAAGATTGCAGTGAAATTAGGGTTGCAACTTAATGTTAACTAAGATCCTAACATTTTTAACTTCAGATGACTATTTTCAAGCACCATGCCAAAGCTTGAGATTAAGCGGATTAAGGGTAGGAGATACATCTATATCAAGGATAAAGTTAAGGTTAACGGTAGATCAATAGATATTACCATCTATGTTGGTAGATTTGAGAAAGTAGATGAATCGATACTTCTTAAAAAGATTGACGAACTGCTATTGAAAAAATTAAAGAAATACATTGAATACAGGCTTAAAAAATTCAAATGTGACCATTTAACCGAAAATCAAGTTAAAGAGATTGAGAAGTTGAGGTTTTACTATCAATATTTCAAAGAATATTACCCAGATGAAGTTCGAAGATACGAAGAGATTCAATTTGTCCGCTACGTGCACGGGACCACAGCTATAGAAGGGAACACCATTACGCTGAGACAAGCGGAGGAGTTGCTTGAGCATGGTATAACTCCGGCAGGTAAAACCCTAAGAGAAATCTATGAAGTTATCAACTTCAAGAAGCTTAGGGAGTTTTTAAGCAACTATAAGGGAGACATCACGGAACGACTTATCAAAAAGATGCACGCTATAATTATGGAGAATATCCTCGAAGCTCCAGGAGAGTACCGTAAAATTTTGGTTGGTATCGAAGGCTCTAACTACATGCCACCTCCACCGTTTGAGATTCCAGAACTTTTGAAAGAACTTGTAGAGTGGTATCGCAAGAATAAGCGAAAGTTACATCCATTCGAGCTTGCGGTTTTACTTCACACGAAATTCGTGCTGATCCATCCGTTTGTGGACGGAAACGGTAGAGTTGCAAGGGCTTTGATGAACTTCGTCCTTGAAAGAAACGGATATCCGACACTGTATATCGGTTTAGAGCATAGAGAACGATATTTAGATGCAATTGAGAAAGCTGTTGATTGTGATTTCAAGCCAATAATCGATTTTATGTATGATGTTTACGTAAAACAGCATCGAGCTATCATGGAAAGTATCGAAAAATCTACAGTTATTATCGCTCCAGAACGGAACGAGTTACTAAAACAATTTAGAAAGCTAAAAATAAAAAATGAGTGATCAAACTTCGATCTGGAAATTCGTTCCAATGAACTTAAATTCGAGGCTGTATTCTTCGCCTTCTGGCTTACTCTCTGGATATGAGAAGATACAATCGTCAGCTGTTATCTTGCTAAAGTTTACAGCATCTCTGTTCTCAGCCACGATAACAACCTGAACGGGCTTCTTGCTCGAAGCCAAGTTGAGCAGGTGTGGAACTGATGGGCTCGAAGCTAAGACTGTTATGTGACCTTCAGCATCAGTATCATCCTTGATAGAGTATCCGACAGTTTTGCCAGTCCAGTCTTTTATCGGCTTTACAGCATCCTGATCTCCCTTAGGAGTTATTGCAACCTCCTTCAAACCTGTAACCTCAACTCCGTCAACAAACACTTTTATATCCTTAACCTTATACAGGAAAGTCATTCTTCATCACCTCACAGCGTAATAACCAAATCCAGCACGATCTTGCTAATAGCTCCGCTCAAGTAGGCTGTAACTCTAACATTTCTGAGAATTCTTGCAGCTTTGTCTGCGTCTGATATTGAATCATAATCTGGAACCGCAACTTCGAATCCCTTAACCAAATTGCCGTTTTCATCCGTGTAATCCTCTCTTATCGCTCCAAGTCTTTGGGCAACTCTCAAAACGTTCTCAATCGTCGCCTTGATCATTTGAATGCCTGCAGGAGTGTAGGGAATCTTCTGATTCATGTTTGCCAGCTTCAGCTTCAGGTTTACCAGAGCATTCTTGATTTCATTAGCAAGGTAGATCTTAGTCCTTGGAATATCGATCCAACCACCATCCAATGTCTTAGCTGACGAAATTACGGGCTTTCCAACTTCTATGACTGTGTTAATGTTGTTCTGTTCGAGTTGGTCGACTTCAGAGCTCTTATAGCCTGCCGCATTGATACCTTGAACATTATGCCACTCTGGAGGAGTCCATGGGTTTATTAGTCCGATTACTCCCGCTACAGCTCCAGCCAATTCACCTTCTGATAGATCAAGATCGTCGTGGGCAATTCCAAAGCAGAACTCATTTACTGTCAGAGCTCCAAAAGCCGTGATTGCATCTGAAGCTGAGCCAATGAATGGGATTACGAGAACTTTCTTGTTAGCACCAGCATGATCGATCAGTTTGGCTATGTTGCTGTCGTCAGCTCCGATGGTCGGGACAATTATATCATAGTCTGCTCTTTCAGCCAGATCTGCCAAAACGGTATCATAGTCTGCAACAGCGTTTTCAGTTCCATCGTCTTTCATTAAATTTACCACAGAAACTTTGCTTACGCCTTGAGCGAAAATCTTGGCTGTTGCTTTTGCGATTGGGCTATCAGCTCCAAAGTCTGCTTCAACTTCAGATTGAGAATAGTAAATTTTGACGACATTGAACAAGTCTAATTTATTCGGATCTTCGCCGATTACTATGATTTCTCCGTAGCTGTCGCTGGGAACGGCAAATGTTGCGTCCTGTAGGTTTATTTGGACGGCACTCTCTACAGATGGCATGAAAAATTAGCAGAGAATAGACTTTAAAAAATGGAGTAGCCCCGCCCGGATTCGAACCGGGGTCGCAGGATCCAAAGTCCTGCAGGATTGACCAACTACCCTACGGGGCTAATACGTTCCAACTACTAAGCTCATACTCCCTCTAAGCTTCTTAACCGCTATAACTTCCCGCTCGCTAATGATCTTCTTGACTTTCTCAACATCCTGATCCTTGCACCAGACATAGATCCTCTTCTTAGCTGGAACAACGAGGAAATGCGTTGCTACATCGAGCAACTTCGCTGAAGTTTTTGCCACATCTGCTTTATCCTCAGCTTTTTCAAGGAATTTAAACATCGAAATTTCTTAGGAAAATAGACCTTAAAAATGAGATTAAGATTGAGTTTCGATGCTCGTTTCGACTTCCTCTATCGTTGTAACGATTTCATCCCAAGTCATTGTAAACTTACAGACAATTTCGATGAATCTTCTATAAACATAGCCTTCTTCAACGAAATCCAAGTTCTTAGGTGGTAAAACTTCAAAAACTGTTGCATTCGTCAGCTTTAGATCCTTCTTCGCCCAGAGCCACAAATAATTCTGAAGCTGAGCGATACGCCTGATATCGTTGTCATAGATGTTTAGATCGAAGCTCTGCCTAATAACGACGCCCTTAGTGTATTCGATGTCACCATCTGCGTTCAAGCTAACTTGCAATACTTCATTCAGTGGAGTATTGGTCATATCGATAACAGGATCCAAGAAACTGATAAAGATCGCCGGAAAGTTGAACGATTTCACAACTTGGTTAGCTCGATAAACTTCGATAGGAACAGTTTCTCCATTATATTCGAAACTTTTTGGGATTTGTCCATAAAGCTCATCCCAAATCAAAGCCTCAAGCATAAAACCACCTTAAAGCCTTAGGATAAACTTCTCAATAACTGCTTGAACCTCAGACCCGATAAGTCGCTCTATTTCTTCCTTATTCTCATCAAAAGTAGGACGTAAATAGGGACGAGCTGGGATCACAACATTTCGATTTCTTCCAGCTCTCGTCGTTCCAAATTCGTGGACTGCTGCCACTATGCAATATTCTCCAAATACTCCAACTTTAGCAGTGTCACCTTCCACCTTATGGGTTATTGAATTTAGCAGCTTTCCAGTGTCAATAAGCGGCTTATCGCTTCCCTTACGCTTTATCGTAGATGGTTTAAGAGGTGGCCAATCCTGTCTACCCTGTTGAATAGTCTCTTTCACCTTCCCTTCTAAGAATGCCCCAGCCAATCTAAGAATTATCTCCCTCTCCTGTGGTAGCGATTTCAAAAGTTCTGGAATGTTATTCCTATCCCTTATTTCAACTGGCATCTACCTCACCAAGAATAGCTACTTTATAACCGTCTATTCCAGCTGCCGTATGATTTTCAAACGTTTTTATGACGAATCGCTTACCATCTACAACTATGACATCATTTATATCGATATCTTCATCCTGTTTGAAGTAAGCTTTCATCTGAGCTTTGGAATATCCTAAATCGTTCCAATACTTAATCTCCTCGTGCTTCAACGGCTGAATTATAGCTTTCGTGTCGACTGTTGATACTTCGGACTTCTCGAGGATCCCATTATTGTTCACGGTTTCGATTTTGACAATTTGAATCGGAATACCTCTCTTTTCAAGTATTTTCTCAAAGCTCATGGTATCATCCTCACAGCTAAAGCCGTTGCACCTAAACCAACTAAAAACTCGAAGATATCTCCCAGAAAGTTTGCTTCTTTCTCCTTACCAGCCAGAAGCAAATGTTCAACGATCTCATAGAATATGAAGAATACAAAAACGAACGGAATGAATAAACTCACTGCTCCTGCTATAGTATGCCCTAAACTCCTCTTGTCATCAAATACATTGATCATCATGGTTTTTCCCCTCCTGCTATTGCTCTTGATCCAAAGTAGAATCCTAACACGAGCATTACGATGTCTTTGTCAATTGTGCCAGTTTTAATGAAATAACCAAGAACGATAACCAGCGCTATAATGGCTCTGACGCTTCCTCTTGGCATCCATAGCGGAGCGTCTCTTTGCAGTAATCCTCCACCCTCATCCAACGCTGGCATAATTTCTAAGCCAAAAAATAGACTTCAAAAGAACATATTTCCCTCATCGGATCTGTAATGCTCTTTCAGCATCCAACTCTGTCTAATCTCTCTCAGTTGCTCGTAATCTTCATCCACGAATTTTTGAATGAGTTTAGCCAAGTATAGAGCTTTTTCAACATCTAATTCGAATGTCAGCCCGTCAATTAAAATTCCACTAATAACATTGTCGAGAAATGCAAAAAGATGATCTCTCAACTTCTCATCTTCGATTTCTTGCAACTTTTCAGCAATTTGACGCATGATTTTCTCATAGCAGGTTTCATCCGTGATTACAAATTGGAATTTCCCACTTTTGACCGTTTTAACTAAACCTTGCGAATCTATCTGAGGTAGCATCTTTAAAACAGCAAACTTCCTCTTCCCATTCTCTTCAGACAAGAAATAAACGGTTTCATAGCCGTCTTCCATGGTTTAGCCTCTCCTTGCCACATCTATCAGATAACTCCACGTAATTGGTCTTTCTTCTGAGACTCCAAAAAACCAGAACTTGGTTGCAGGTCTTAGCCCCAAGCGCTTCTGGCTGAAATCATCATCACTGAGAAATGTTCCGTTCATCAGAATTCGCAGATCGTTCCAGTAAAGCGATCCGACCGTATGGAAGTGCCCCAAACAAACAACATCGAAATCCTCACTCAATCCACCGACTTTAAGCCTCATAGCTCTTTGAATCAAACCATAGAACGGGATATTCATGTAGCAATAGACATTATCACCGTGAAAGAGCAAGTAACCGTGATTCATTATTTCTGCATAGTTATACCAACTCTTGCTTAGATATACTTCAATTTTATCGTGAAATGCTAATCTGTCAGCCAATCTTTTGTAGAATATTCTGTCATAGTTTGTTTTTTCTGAGTTTCTCCTACCTACTCTCCCATGATTCCCTTCAACTGTCCAGATTCTTATTTTCTGAAATCTGCTTCTTTTCTTACCAAATAAATCCAAAATGAATTCAGTAAACTTGTTTACTGCCAAATCCATCTGATCATCTGCATCTAAATCTTGTTTATATGGTTGAGAAGGATACAAGTTCTCTCCATCGACAATATCTCCAAGAAAGAAGATATTCAGAACTGGGAGGCTGTAGCTCTTGTTTATTATCTCTTTTACTGCCAACAAATTATGGTATAAATAATCAAGCCGCTTCTGAAAAATGTCTATATTGTATGTTTGTGTAACTCTGCCAACATGGACATCGCTGATAAGCAATACACATTCCTCTTGCATGAGCCTGTCAGCGGCCATAGACTTTAAAACATAAAAATTCGGTGAATTTTATTAAATTTGCAAGAAGACTCAAAACTTTATAAAGTGGCTACGCTAAAAACGGCCCCTTCCAGGGTGCAAGAATTAAAGCAACGAGGTCGTGTAAAGTCGCAACTTTCCAACTCTTTTTTCAAATATAAATCCATTTTTTGTAAGATAGTTTAAATATTTGTTAAGTGTATCCGTTCTCCAATTTAAAGCTCGCTTTAATTGTGTCCAGCTTATAAGCTTATGTTCCCTAATCAGCCTCAAAACTTTCATAGCACTTTCCTCTCGAATTATCCTCTTACCCTTCGGCATGCCTCTTTTTCTCTTTTTGAATCCCCACTCTAACAGAATTTGCTCAGCTTCCTCTTTCGTGCAAGTAATTTCGTCAGGAGCTGGCATGAAGATAGTTTTACAGCCAAAGCGCATGACTACTATTTTCCCTCTCTTTTGTAGGGCTTTAATTCGCTGAGGTAGGTTAGAATTACCTTGATATTGATCCATGCCAAAATATTCTTTCAAACGCTTGTAATCGGCCCAACCAAGCTTTTTAATCGCTTCTAAAACTTCAGCTTGAGAGGGCATAGAAAATCAGCCCTCTAATTCAAGCTCAAGCACCCTCTCAACTTCAAGCTCTTTTCTTTCAATTTCTCTTTCAAGTTCTTTCTCAAATTCGGGGATTTCGAATTTGAGAGTTTCAGAAAGATATTCACGCAATTCTGAAAGATTTCGAGGCTTAACGACTAAAACTAAACCGTACTGTTGAATCTCTAAATCTTTGCTAAAATGCTCTAAAAGATAGCTTCTAAGATTTTTCAAAATTTTAAGAACTCGTAAATCTAGCATAAAAAACACCGATATAATGATATGTTAACGTTTGTGCTCGCTATCGCAAGAAGACTTTATCGAGCACAGCGCAGATAATTGTAACTATGATCAAAATCGCTGTTCCGATCAGCTTGAAATACGTTTTATGTCTTTCTTGAACAGTTTGGAGCTCGTTTATTGCTTCATCATGTTCACTAACGGTTCCATTCAATTTTTTGAGATGATTTAGAATGTGCTCCGTTCGTTCGTCTATACGAGCAAGAGTGGCTATTATTTCTTCTTGGTCCATAGGACCACCTCAGGGAGCCACAGCCCTATACCTAACGTTATGCAAAAACCACAACTGCAAAGCATCCTCAGCTGCTTGTTCCATGATCTGGATCCACTCTTGCTTTAGCTTGATATTCGGTGATTTATCTTCCCTCAACTCCCCAATGCTATAGCTAAGAGTATCTGCCGAGTCCTTACCGAGCATGTCGTTTCTCAGAACGTCTATGCACACTTTATTCAGAAGCCATTTCTTAAGCAGAGCTTGATGAGGAGCTGAGGATAGATCGTCAATTCCGATTATTTCCCTGAGCTCAGCTTCTCGCTGATCGATAAAAGATTGAATAGTTGCATCATCAGGTTCAGTAGCATAAGCGCCGCCTAAAGCAGTTCTAACGTCAGAAACAGAAATCAGCGTCATAATCACTTCTTCTTAATCTTTTTCTTCTCTTCGACAACTTCCAACTCACCACTCTTAAGCAGAGCTTTGACTCCGCTGAATTCGAGTTCTTTATCTGTCAATTCGGTGGATTCTCCCGGCTTGATCGACTTTCTGCCAATCCAAATGGTTGAGTTGCTTTTATTCACAACTTTGGCCATCGTCAGCACCTCAAAATAAAAAATGATTAGATTCCTGTGATCTTACAAATAGCCGAGCTCCTGACTACTCCAACGCCAATTCTCTCGAACACATTAATTAGATAGGACTGAGTTTTTTGATCGTATGTTGGGCCCTCAATAGAGATATCCTCAGCAAGAACCAAGAGTGCAGCGTTCTTTGTGTCGAGCAGGATTCCAGTTCCAGATGGCATCATTGGAGTTGCGATGATCTTCAAACCTAGCCCTTCGATCATCTCTTGGTACTTCTGCCTGATGTCAGGATCATATCTCCTCAAGTCTGATGCTTCGTTTGGATGCAGGACCAACACATCTGGCTTGTAGAGATAAGTCTCCTCGATCTTCTCGATTGCTGAGACAATGTCGTTGTATGGGTTTGCAGTGGCTGAATCCCAAGTTGCAGAAGCTGCTACAGTGCTACCTGCTTCATTGATCAATGCATTTAGGATTATTTCATCTTCCTTGAGAGCTACAACTCTCGCTGCATCCTTGGCTAAGTTTGCAATTGGCATTATCTTGTTTGCAAGATTCTCTTCTCTTGTAACTTTGAAGGCTTTTCCGATCTTCTTAATTTCAAGTGTTGCATCTTCAAACTTGACACCCTCCAGCGGGAACTCAGCACCTTCTGGAATCTCAGCAACCTCCGAGAAGCCAGTGAATTTTCTGTACTTGTAGACTTGGGTTCCAGGTGGAACCTTCTCAAGGGTAACGAGCTGCCTGCCAACTCTGACGTTCAGCGCTTCCTGAACAACGAGATCCGATATTACCTGCAAAACCTCAGCCGGCAAAACTTGGCTCGTTATCACGGTCAATTAAACCACCTCCTCAGAGCGTGAGCTTAACCAAAATCTTATCTCCATCAGCCGAAGCAGATGTAAGCGCTATGCCAATTATGTTGTAGTCAGGATCCGTTCCAAGTGTAACCTTAGCAACTTTTCCACCTGCGGCAGACTGCACTTTATCTCCTGCAGCTATTATCCCAGCTGCAATAACTTCAACGACTCCCTCAGTTATAACAGTGACGTTCTCTCCAGCTTTAGCATCGATCAAAGCAACTCCAATGACTTTGCTTGAAGCTCCACCAGTTGGAGCTACAGTCTCATCACCCGTAAGCTCGACTACTTGTCCCTTGGTTATGTCAGCTCCTGCTTTGAGTGGAATTTGCTTACCTTCCGGGTATTTCAACACCATCACGCATCACCTCACTCCAAACCGACAAGCTTCCTCAATTCCTTGTATTTTCTAACATCTACTCTGCCGAATGGCGTCTCCATGTATTCTGGCTCGTCAAGAACAGTCTTAACCTTCTCAGCAATGGGCTTTGACTGCAAAGCCTTATCTGCTAAGTCTGCGTACAACAGCTTCAGCTCGATTACGCTTGCCTTCTTGAGCTCTGCCTCATCGATTTCAGCCTTCGTGATCTTAGCGATACCCTTGATCTTCTCGATGATCTCAGCTTTCTCTTTCTCTTCATATTTTGCAAGCTTTTGTCTAGCCTCATCGAGCTCTGCTTTGAGGCGATCGATTTCATCCTTGAGATTCTTGTTCTCTGCTTCGAGTTCCTTCACTCTAATTTCTAATTCGGATTGCATGTTTTCGCTTTCATCTAATAGACTTTTTAAATCGAGCTTCCCGTCGAGAATCTTTAGAAAAATGAACTCTGGGATCGCTCCACCGCATTTGATTCTCAACTCTTCAAGCATGTGGAACTCTGGAGGTTCCTTATCGAATTCTTTGTAATGCTTAGCTAAGTGGTTGTAAACGGATCTTCTGTCTGAACTTGGAATATCAACTCCACCACGAGCTCCAAACAATGCAGCCATTGCTGCACGGACTCCAGACCATACAACAGCGTGTGATTTGGGATTGTGATGAGGTAGTTTGAGATCTGTAAAGCGGTCCGGTGGATTCTTAGGAGCCCAAGCAAAATGTCCTGCAATGCTTCTCTTTTCAGCATCGCTTAATTCTTCCCAAGATTTTGATGTAAAGTCTGAAAGAGTTGGCTTCTTCCACGAGCTTTGAGCATCTTTACCATACTTCCAGGGATGGCTTGGAACTACACCTCTTACTTCTTCCGGCTCAAAGTTCTTCTCATAAACAGCCTCAACTGTTGCCTGCGGGTTGGCTGGAATCCCAACCAGCGAAATTTCTACGATCTTTAGCTTAGTTATTCTGTTGCCCTGCTTTTCGAGAACTTTAAAGCCAATGGAGAAAGCGTCGAGGAACCCATCCTTAAGGGAACGATAAACGGTTTCAAACATTGGATGGGCCTTGTTTAGCATTAGCTTAACCCATAGCTTACCATTTCGCACTTCTGCTTCGATGATTTTACCGATAGGGATGTCATCGTGCTTATGGTTGAGAAAGACCTTGTTGTAAGGTTCCCTCGTTAGATCCTTAGCTGCTTCTTTGAGTGCTTCCTCAGTTATGACTTCATCGTATAGATCCTTGACAGCAGCTGAAGCATAGCCTTCTACATAGACGTTTTTGTCGTCGCTGAGCTCAGATACGTTCAAATCCTTAACTATTAGTTCCATGACGAATTAGAGAAAAGCAGACTTTAAAAGCGAGGATCATGAATATATGCATATGCCACCATATACAGCAGACTGGACAGTACTACTGAGGATTGTATTTTATTTATCTTCTTATATCATTTCTTACTCATATGTTATCTTTTATTTATCCTATATTATTAGCATTGGTTGGATAGTAATAAAGTTAAAACGCTATAAACGTCCAACTAAAATAATGGGTAGTTTAGATTATGGTTATTTTCACGAGCAGACACTCCATACGCGAGCAGCCATTGCTGCAGCTATAAACACTTCATTTGTGGCTTTAGCGTTAAATCAAAATTCTCCAGCAATTATGATCCTGATTTCTGCAATTATGTGTATCTTTGTTGTTTGGATATTAGTTGGTCGCTTCAAGTAGTGAAGTTTTGCTAAGTTGCGAAAGCGAGCTAAATTATGTACATCGCAATATGCTTCCAACCTGAATCTTTAGGGCTTATAATCTCAAGCTCCTCACCATTGAAGAGCCTATGCTTTTGGACAACATCATCAGGAACATCAGCGAAAATCTTCCCATTTTCAGAGTAGAATCTAATCGGGATATCTGACTTATTTACAATCCTAAGCTCGTCGATATCTTCAACTACTTCAACAAAATATACTCCTTCCTTCAATCCAGCTCTTTTGAATTCATTTTCCCGAACTTTTAGTTTCAACTTCTTTCCACCTCTCCTTGTACTTCTCAAACTTCCTCTTATTGATTCTATGGACTGTGATTATTTTATCGTTTTCGTCGAGCACGATTCTAATGTATTTACTTGAATATATGTCGCCAATTCGTCCAAGGACATTCACTTGACCGCTTTCGCTGAGATATCTTTTTCCTCTTTTCTTCAATCTCAGGATATCCGCAACTGTAATTTCGTGTTCTTCAAGCTGAACTGCACGGTCGATCCCATGTTTCGTGAAGTTTTCCCTAAGAATTTGCAAAGCTTCTTGAGCTTTCTTCTCAGCAAGTTCCTTAATATCCTGTTTTAGCATCTCTGCAAGTTGCTGGAATCGCTCATCTTGCTTAAGCAATCTGATGACTTTGCGGACATTTTCCTCGTCTGGAACGACCTTACCTTCTGGGATTTTTGACACAACTTTCACATAGTGCTGGACTGCAATTTCCTTCGCTTCTCGACTCACTATTTTCTTTTCTTCCTGTGTAAAACGGATTATTGGGGCTATCGCACAACGACAATTAGGATGGCAAGGTGGACGAGGAGCTGAAGGATCATCAATTTTGAATATCTTTCCATAGTTCTTAGCACATTTAGGACAGGTCCTTGTATCCATTGCTGCTAAATATTTGTAGTATTGCGCTCCGGCTCGCCTATATCGATCCATTGCTGCTTGATTGAAAATCCTCGTGGCTTCAGTTCTTGCAATTCTCTCAGCTTCGTATTTGGTCTTATCTGTAACTTCTTGGACTCTTTTTGTCAGCTCCCTTATCGTTTCTCCTCTAAGCAATCCTTCTCTAATCTGGAATGCGAGTTTCTTCTTAACCTCTTCACTTAGGCCCTTGATTAGATCCAGTTGGAGATTTTTAAGCTGGTTAACAGTTTCCTCATCGATGATGCTAAGAGTCGGTGGAATCAGTAGCTCGATGCCGAACTTTTTGAGCTGTCGTGATGCAAACTCAGCTCCCCTCTGCCAGAACAACCATGTGTAGCGATCGATGATTTTCTCTACCGCCTGCGGACCCATCTCCTCTTCAACTACTCGTTTAATCTCTTCAATAGTCGATTCATCAATGCGATAGGCAGTTTGCAAGATTTCTTCAACTCGCTTACGAACATTATCAGGAAGCTTTCTAAGAATACGTGCAAATTCTTCTCGTAACGTTTTCGTGCGAGTTGGGTCAACCATTTAGATCACTCTTCACTCTCAAGTGGTGGGAATCCTATAAGCTCCCTCGCCTCATTCGTGTCGATAACTCCAGCTTGATAAAGCTGAACTGCTAAATCGCCCCATGCCATCTCTTCGTCTATTGTAACTTCCTCGAATTCTATCTCAACATCGAGATTTAATAGTGGGAACAGTTTAGCCTCGAGTTCTTCTTTGACTGTAGCTCTAAGTGATTGCAAGAACAGACTGAAAGTCTTCAGCTGGTTAAACGACGTTGCACGGTTGGATCCTTCAGGCTCACCATAGAACACCTTAGGAACCTTAAGCGCTTTATCGATCTGCCTCTGCAGGTACTGGATCATCTCTACAAGACCCTTCAAATCGAGCTTAGATTCCAAAACTTCAAACTCAGTAGATTCATCCGTCACAATTTGATTAACAACGACAATTTGATCCTCAATGTTCGTGGCATTGTAATTCGTTTGCACCCTGTTTTGCAAAACTCGTTCAACATCTGGAATCCTTGCAGGATTCTTTACCTTCGCATGTAACAACGGATGGCTCATCCTGTATGCCATTACTGCAGATAGTATCTCCAGCTTCTGCTTTAGCTTCAGCAGATTGTAAACTTGGTGGATTAAGGAGTAACCGTAGGGGCTGTTGCCGATTCTACCATAAGCGAAGTGCAAGACTCGATCCGGTGGAAGATCTTTCTGCTCGTTGCCAGTTGAATAAACATAAGCTAATATATCACCGAACTCGTTAACCTTCACACGGACTCTCTTAGGGTTGAGATACTGCATTTCAACGCCGTTTTCCCCGTCTGGTAGGTATTCGTATGCGTTTCCGTAGATTAGCATCGTTCTGACATCGTTTATCAGTCGGGTCCGGAGCTTGATTTCCTTGGCAAATTCTTCAGCTCTCCT
>Ga0256842_1001349_pt1 | contig 19844 bp, 26 predicted proteins | sample 4559240metaG_FD_185973 | JGI IMG/M metagenome (GOLD analysis project Ga0256842, IMG submission 185973) | Hydrothermal vent microbial communities from Guaymas Basin, Mexico - 4559-240 | ecosystem: Environmental > Aquatic > Marine > Hydrothermal vents | place: Mexico: Guaymas Basin | collected... | reverse complement strand
GGGGACGAGGGTGGTACCATGATACCGGAGGACGTCCTCAGGGGGAGGAAGGCCGACCACATCCGGATAGCGCTCAGCCCGGACTCCCAGCACCCATACAACTTCTGGGACGACATCAGGTTCATTCACAATCCCATACCGGAGGCGGACCTTGAGGAGATCGACCTGGAGGTTGAGGTCCTGGGCAGGAGGCTGTCGGCGCCGGTTATCATTGGGTGCATGACCGGCGGCTTCGAGGGGGGGAGGAGGATAAACGAGGTCCTCGCCGAGGTGGCCTCGGAGCTGGGCCTGGGGATGTGCGTCGGGAGCCAGAGGGCCGCCCTCGAGGATCCCTCGCTTAGGGGGACCTTCTCGGTGGTGGCCGACTACGACATACCGCTCAGGATCGCGAACATCGGGGGACCCCAGCTAGCCATGGGGAAGGTCGGTCCCGAGCAGGCCAGGCAGCTCGTGGACATGATCGACGGACACGCATTGGCGGTTCACCTTAACTACGCCCAGGAAGTGGTCCAGCCGGAGGGTGAGACGAGGGCCAGGGGCCTGATGTCCGCCCTCAGGAGGCTCGTGGAGGAGGCGGACTTCCCCATCATCGTCAAGGAGACCGGCTGCGGCATCGACGGGGTGACCGCCAAGAAGCTGTCCAAGATGGGCGTCGCAGCTGTGGACGTGGGCGGCGCCGGGGGCACCTCCTTCACCGCCATAGAGGCCGTCAGGGCGAGGGAGGCCGGGAACGACTTGAAGGCCCTGGTGGGCGAGTCCTTCGCGGACTGGGGGATCCCGGCGCCCCTGTCCGTCTACCTAAGCTCCAGGTACCTGGACACCATCGCCTCCGGCGGCATCCGTAATGGGGTGGATGTTGCGAGGGCGCTGGCCTTGGGTGCGGAGGCCGCCTCCATGGCCAGGGCCTTCCTCCTGAGGGCCGTCAAGGGCAAGGAGGAGACCCTCACCTTCGCCAGGTCCGTCGTCGAGGAGCTCAGGGCAGTCGTTTTCCTCACGGGCAATTCCACGCTAGAGGACCTGGATGAGGATGAGATCGTGGTCCTGGGGAGGACCAAGGAGTGGTTCGAGGCCATGGACGAGGAGTGGTGGTGATGAGGACCTATCCCGAGTGCTTTCAGTGCATGATGCGGCAGGCCCTGGAGGCGTGCCGCCTGGCGGGGGCCGACGAGGAGACCACCTGGAGGGCGATGGTTGAAGCGGCCAGGGCCCTCACGGGCCTGAGGAGGGATTGGACGCCCCTGGAGAACTCCTGCAAGGTCCATGGGGCGGTCAACGCCGTCCTGGGGACGGACGACCCTTATAAAGAAGTGAAGGAGAGGGCCAACGCCGAGGCCAGGACACTCCTGGAGCTGGCGAGGAGGGATATTGAATCCTCGGATGATAGGCTAAGGGAGGCGATCATAGTCTCCGTCGCGGGAAACGCGGCAGATTACGGTCCCGCATCCAGGATGTCGCTGCCCGAGGCCCTCAGGTTCGTGAAGGAAAAGGGCTTCGCGGTGGACCACTACCGCGAGCTCAAGGAGGCCCTGGAGGAGGCGGAGAGGGTTGCCGTGCTCGGGGACAATGCAGGCGAGATCGTCCTGGATATACCGCTGTTGGAGCAGCTCTCCGACAGGGAGCTCCACTACTTCGTCAAGGAGAGGCCCCTGATAAACGACGCCACCGTGTTGGAGGCCGAGGGGGTCGGCATAGGGGACTACGCGACCATCGAGGCCGTGCCCTTTCTGGACGGCATCATCGCCCTTAGAAGCCCTTACTTTCTAGAAAAGCTGAAGGGCTTCGACGTCGTCATAGCTAAGGGACAGGGCAACTTCGAGACCCTGTCGGACGTAGGATTGGGCATTTTCTTCGCCTTCCTCGCCAAGTGCGAGGTCGTGGCCAGGTACCTGGGCGTCGAGCCCTGGAGCCCTATGCTCGTGAGGATGTGATCAGTAGATCACCGGGGGCTCGTACTCCCCGTAGACCTCCCTGAGGACGTCGGTGACCTCCCCCAGCGTGGCCAGTGCCCTATGGGCCTCCAGGATGTAGGGGACCAGGTTTTCGCCCCGCTCGGCGGCCCTCCTGAGCTCCGCCAGCCTGGCCTCGACCCTGGAGCCGTCCCTCCTCTCCTTGAGTTCCCTGAGCCTCCTCCGCTGCTCCTCCTCAACCTCCGGGCTCACCTTCAGCAGCTCTATCTTGGGCTCCTCCTCCGACCTGAACATGTTCACTCCTAGGATTGGGATCTCCCCGGACTCCACCTTCTTCTGGTACTCGTAGGCCGACCTAGCGATCTCCCTCTGGACGTAGCCCATCTCGACGGCCCTCGTCATGCCGCCCATGGACTCTATGGCGTCGATGTACCTCCAGGCCTCCTCCTCGATCCTGTCGGTCAGCCACTCGACGAAGTAGGAGCCTCCGAGGGGGTCGACGACGTCCGCCACGCCGCTCTCGTATGCAATGATCTGCTGGGTCCTGAGGGCGAGCTTGACGCTCTCCTCGGTCGGCAGGCTGAGGGCCTCGTCGTAGGAGTTCGTGTGGAGGCTCTGGGTCCCCCCCAGAACCGCGGCCAGGGCCTGGATGGTCACCCTGATCACGTTGTTCAGGGGCTCCAGCGCCTGGAGGGTGCTACCCGCCGTCTGGGTGTGGAACCTGAGCATCCATGACCTGGGCTTCTTGGCCCCGAATCTCTCCCTCATGATCCTGGCCCACATCCTCCTGGCGGCCCTGAACTTCGCGATTTCCTCGAAGAAGTTGTTGTGGGAGGCGAAGAAGAAGGAGATCCTGGGGGCGAAGGAGTCCACGTCCAGCCCCCTCTCGACGGCCCTCCTCACGTACTCCATCCCATCGGCGAGGGTGAAGGCCACCTCCTGCACCGCGTTGGCCCCAGCCTCCCTCATGTGGTAGCCGGAGACGCTGATCGAGTTCCACTTGGGCATTTCCTTGGAGCAGAACTCCATGATGTCGACCACGAGCTTCATGGAGGGCTCCGGGGGGAAGATGTAGGTCCCCCTGGCTATGTACTCCTTGAGGATGTCGTTCTGGACGGTGCCCCTGAGGGATGCCCTGGACGCCCCCTGCTCCTCGGCGACGAGCACGTACATCGCGAGTAGGTTCGCTGCGGTCGAGTTTATCGTCATGGATGTCGAGACCCTGTCCAGGGGGATGTCCTGGAAGAGGATCCTCATGTCCTCGACGCTGTCTATGGCCACGCCCACCTTGCCCACCTCGCCGTAGGCCAGGGGGTGGTCCGAGTCCAGGCCAACCTGCGTGGGAAGGTCGAAGGCGACGCTCAGCCCCGTCTGCCCCTGGGAGAGCAGGTACTTGTACCTCCTGTTGGTCTCCACGGCAGTGCCGTAGCCCGCGTACTGTCTGAAGGTCCAGATTCTTCCCCTGTACATGGTTGCGTAGACGCCCCTGGTGAAGGGGTAGGAGCCGGGGAAACCGGCCTTCTGGAGGTAGTCCCAGTCCCTGAGGTCCAGGGGCGTGTAGAGCCTCGAAAGCTCGATCCCGCTTTCCAGGACGAACTTCTCCTTCCTCTCGGGGGCCCTCTGTAGGGTCCTGCTGAGGACCTCCTCCTCCCACGCCCTGAGGGCCTCCTCTATCCTCCTGAGGTCCTCCATCAGTGGAGCATCTCATTCTGGGTTAAATTATGAACCTAGGAGGGAGAGGAAGACCCCGGCCGCCATCGCAGTCCCGAGGACGCCCGCAACGTTGGGCCCCATGGCGTGCATGAGGAGGAAGTTCTCCGGGTTCTCCCTCTGACCCAGCCTCTGCACGACCCTGGCGCTCATGGGGACGGCCGAGACACCGGCGGCCCCTATCATGGGGTTGATCTTCCCGCCGGAGAGGAGGTACATGAGCTTCCCGAGGAGGACGCCCCCCGCGGTGGAGGCGGCGAAGGCCACGACGCCCAGGGCCAGGATCTCCAGGGTCTGAACGTTCAGGAAGTAGTCCCCGACCATCGTGGATCCTATCCCCAGGCCCAGCAGGATGGTCGCGGCGTTGATGATCTCGTTGGCTGCCGCGTCCGCCAGCCTCTTGGTCACGCCGCTCTCCCTCAGGAGGTTCCCGAGCATGAGCATCCCGATGAGCGGGGCGGCCTTGGGGACGAGGAGGGCCGAGACGGCGAAGACCACGATCGGGAACACGATCTTCTCCCTCCTCGAGACCTTCCTGAGGGGCTCCATGACGACGCTCCTCTCCTTCTTCGTGGTGAGGGCAAGGATGATCGGTGGCTGGATCAGGGGAACGAGTGACATGTAGGAGTAGGCGGCCACGGCCACGGGGCCGAGGAGGTGGGGGGCTAGCTTCGTGGTCGTGTATATGGCGGTGGGGCCGTCGGCGCCCCCTATGATGCCTATCGATGCGGCCTCCGGGAGGCCGAAGCCGAGTATCAGGGCGCTGAGGAGGGCCACGTACACACCGAGCTGGGCGGCGGCCCCCAGGAGGAGGGTCTTGGGATCGGCTATCAGGGGCTCGAAGTCCGTCATGGCCCCGATGCCGAGGAATATGAGGAGGGGTATGACCTCCGTGTCGATCAGGTACTTCTTCACCATCCACAGGAATCCCCCCTCCTCCACGAGACCGGAGTGGGGGATGTTCGCCAGGATGGCCGAGAAGCCTATGGGGACGAGGAGGAGGGGCTCCCATTTGTGCCTGATCCCCAGGTAGACGAAGAGGGCACCCACCCCCATCATGACCAAGTTCTTCCAGCTTAGGTGCGGGATGGCCATGAGGGTCTCAAGGAAGGAGGTCAAGTCCATCAGGACACCTCCATGAGGACCTGACCCCTCTCCACAGTCTCCCCCTCCCTGACCCTGATGTTCCTCACGGTCCCGTCCCTGGGCGAGACGATCTCGTTCTCCATTTTCATTGACTCGAGGATGAGGAGTGTCTGGCCCGCCCTGACCTGCTGACCCTCGGAGACGAGGATTCTCAGGACCCTCCCGACCAGGGGTGCCCTCACGGTGCCCTCCCCCGACTCCCGGGGCTCGGCCCTAGGGGCCTCGGTCTGAGGCTCGGGGGCGATGACCCTGGGAACAGTGATCCTGGTGGGCTCCCTGCGCCCCAGCTCCTCGACCTCCACTATGAACTCCTTTCCGTTCACCTTCACCCTGAACCTCCTCTTCATCTCCTCCGCCTCCTGGAGAGGGAATTCCTGAGCCAGTTCTGCCTATCCTCCTCCTTCGGCAGCGACGCCAGGACGGCTGCCACGGCTGCCGCAATTTCCCTTTCCTCGCCCTCCCTGGGGGGCGCCTCCTCCTCTCGGCCCAGGGCCCTCCCTATGGCCCATATGACGAGGGAGAGGATCCCGAGGGAGGTGAACACCACCGAGAGGCCGACAACCGAGATCTTGAGGCCCTCCATGAGGACGCCCATCCGACCACCTCAGAGGGGAATGTTCCCGTGCTTCTTGGGGGGCAGCTCCTCCCTCTTGGGCCTCAGGGCCTCCAGGGCCTGGACGAGCCTGGGCCTGGTCTCCCTGGGGTAGATGATGTCGTCGACGTACCCCCTCTCCGCCGCGACGTAGGGGTTGGCAATCCTCTCCCTGTACTCCTGGGTGAGCTTCTGGAGCAGGGCCTCCTTGTCCTCGGCCTCCTTCAGCTGCTTCCTGAAGATGATCTGGGCCGCCCCCTCCGGGCCCATGACGGCGATCTCCGCCGTAGGCCAGGCGAAGACCACGTCGGCCCCGAGGTGCTTGCTTCCCATGGCTATGTAGGCCCCTCCGTACGCCTTTCTAACGATGACCGTGAGCAGCGGAACTGTGGCCTCGGAGTAGGCATAGAGGAGCTTGGCACCGTGCCTGATGATTCCTCCGTGCTCCTGCTCAACGCCCGGCAGGTAGCCTGGCACGTCCACGAAGGTTATGATGGGGATGTTGAAGGCGTCGCAGAAGCGGACGAACCTAGCTGCCTTGTCCGAAGAGTCTATGTCCAGGACCCCGGCCAGAACCTTGGGGTTGTTGGCGACAACCCCCACGCTCCTGCCGTTGAGCCTCGCGAAGCCCACAATGACGCTCCTCCCGAAGCCCGCCTGGACCTCCAGGAATGTGTCACGGTCGAAGACCCTCTCTATGATCTCTCTCATGTCGTAGGCCTTCTTAGGGTCATCCGGCACGATCTCGTCCAGCTCGGGGTCCATCCTGTTGGGGTCGTCACCAGTCTCCACGACGGGTGGCTCTTCCTCGCTGTTGGAGGGCAGGTAGGAGAGGAGTGCCCTGAGGATGGAGAAGGCCTCCTCCTCGGAGGAGGCGAGGAAGTGGGCGTTCCCGCTCTTGGTGTTGTGGACCCTCGCGCCTCCCAGGTCCTCGAAGGACACCTCTTGGCCAGTAACCGCCTTTACTACCTGTGGTCCCGTGATGAACATGTAGCTAGTTTTGTCCACCATGATGACGAAGTCCATGAGCGCTGGGCTGTAGACCGCGCCGCCGGCGCAGGGGCCCATAATGAGGGCTATCTGCGGGACCACCCCGCTGGCCAGGGTGTTGAGCCTGAAGATGTCCCCGTAGCCCCTGAGTGCGTCGATGCCCTCCTGGATCCTGGCCCCGCCGGAGTCGTTGATCCCTATGACCGGGGCCCCTGCCTTGAGTGCAAGCTCCAGGACCCTCGCGATCTTCATGGCGTGCATCTCGCCCAGGGAACCGCCCATGACGGTGAAGTCCTGGGCGTAGACGAAGACCAGCCTGCCGTCGATGGTCCCGAAGCCCGTAACGACCCCGTCGCCGGGGAAGCGCTTCTCCGCCATCCCGAACTCCGTGGCCCTCGTGGTGACCAGGGTTCCGAGCTCTACGAAGCTGCCCGGGTCCAGGAGGAGCTCGAGTCTCTCCCTCGCCGTGAGCTTCCCCTTCGAGTGCTGCTTCTCAATGGCCTTCGGTCCGCCGCCCTGCAGGGCCCTCTCCTTAAGCTCCTTAAGCCTCTCGAACCTTTCCACGACCCTTCGCCTCCTTCTCCACTACGACAAATGCGTCAACAGCCTTATCTGTGAGCTTCTGGCGCGGGTCCGGGGAGTAGAGGTAACCCAGGACCAGGTCTAGGAGGAGCAGGATGGGATGCAGCTTCGAGAGGTTCCTGGCGAAGTGGGTGCTGGGGTCGCTCTCCCCGAAGAGAGCCACCCTCAGCCTGGCAAACGACTTCCCCAGCGTTGCCCCCCTCGAGTACTCCAAGATGGAGCCGTAGGCCACCTGGATTGCGCCCTCCAGGAGGAAGAAGCGGTTCACGGGGTAGCCGATCAGCCAGGTGGAGGCCACGGTTTCGAGGATGATCCACGCTGGAATGGAGCAGATCAGGAAGTCCACCAGGTACGCCAGCGTCCTCCTCAGGAGGTTCTCCTGGAGGTGCTGGTCCCTGAGTATCCTCTCCAGGCGGGAGGTTATTTCCTCACCACGGCCGCTCAGGCTGCCCATCACTCATCATCCTCAGCCAAGGCTGAACTCATCACGGCGGCCGCCCCATGAGCAGGTGCAACCTATATTTGGGTTTCCCTGGAGAGGAGGAATTCCTGAACAAGCTTGGCTGCGAGGACCATCGTGTTCCCGTTGTCGTAGATGGGATTCCCCTCGACGACGTCCATGCCCACGGCCCTGGGGGCAGCCAGCCTGACCAGGTCCCTGACGTACTCGTAGCTCAGGCCTCCTGGCTCAGGGTTCGAGACGCCGGGGGCGACCGAGGGGTCGAGCCCGTCGAGGTCGATGGAGATGTAAACCCTGTCGAGGTCCCTCAGGATCTCCTCGGGCTTCGGCAGGTCCCAGGGATAGTACATGCGCAGCCCCATCTCGACGGCGTCCTCGTACTCCCCGGCGGATATGGACCTGACGCCCACGATGGTGATGGAGGAGACCCCGAGCTCCTCCGCCACCCTCCTGGCCTGGCATGCGTGGCAGAGCCTCCGGCCCATGTACTCCTCCCTAAAGTCGGCGTGTGCGTCCACGTAGAGTATCGGTGCTCGGAGCGCTCTGGCTGCGGCGACGGTTAAGGTATGCTCCCCCCCGAGGACAATTGGGCACTTGCCCTGGGAGAGGAGCTCCCGCAGGAACTGGGCGACCGAGAGCACCATCTCCTCGGGGTCTGAGAAGTCCTCGGGACCGAAGTCGCCGGCGTCGTGGAGCCTCAGGCCCCGGACCTCGGCCTCGTGGTGGATGGAGAAGGACTCGAGGTTGTAGGAGGCCATCCTTATGTGGGGGGGCGCCCACTTGGACCCCCTCCTGAAGGAGGAGGTCTCATCATACATGACCCCGAAAAGGACGTAGTCCGCCTCCTCCAGGGTGGAGGAGGCGTCCATGAAGGCCAGTGGGCGTGGCCTCAAGACAGAACCCTCATGATCTTCCTCTTGCCCATGGCCTCCCAGTACTCGACCTCCTTCCCGGGCTCTAGCTGGTCCCTGAGCTCCTCCGGGATCGGGAGCTCGAAGGTCTCGTAGTTCTCGAGGTCCATGAGCTGGACCTCGTCCCCCATGACGGCCAGGACCTGCGCCTGTCTCTTGTCTATGATGGGGCTCCTTACCTTGTGCTTCACCGGGTACACGACGGTCCTCTTCTGCCCGTCGAAGACCCCTATGGCCACGATCCTGGCCTTCGCCTCCCCGTGCTTCCCGGGCTTCGAGGTGGTGATCTCGACGATCTTGCAGGGCTCGTCGTCGATGACGATGTACCTGTTTGGCTTCAGGCTCCTGACTTCAACATCGGTCCACATGCCTGCACATAAATCGGGGTTTCGTTAAAATAATCAGCCCACTATGCTGAAGCCGTCGAACTCCCCGGTGGCCTCGGACCACTCCACGTCCACCTTGGTGACGCGGGCATAGGGGTGCTCGTGGACCGCCATGCTGATGAGTTCCTGAATCCTCTCCCTCTCCCCCTCCATGACAGCCTCCACGCGGCCGTCTGGGAGGTTCCTGATCCAGCCCGTGACCCCTAGGAGCCTCGCCCTCCTCCTGACGAAGTCCCTGAAGAAGACCCCCTGAACCCTGCCGTGGAAGAAGACGTGAGCCCTGACCCGCACGATCCTGAATTCCTCTCGGCGATTTACCCTTTACGCATACTCCCTCCAGACGTGACCGCACTTGGTACAGATGTAGATCCTGGTCTCCGGCTCGTCGGCAGCCCTGGTCTGGACGATCCTGTAGTAGGCCTCATCGTTCCCGCAGACCGGGCAAACCACCCCCTTTATCTTCGGCAGGTTCTCGTAGCTGCTCCCCATGATGATGGTCTCCTTGGGCTTCTTGGCCGCAACGACCTTCCCCCTCTTCCTGGGGTTCCCCTCGATCGGCATCTCGTATCCGCAGCTGGGACAGACCCACTTATCGCCCTTGCGGACCATGAGGGCTCCGCACTTGGGGCAGAACATTGCGCCTAGCCCAATCGCGGGCCTGTTTTAAACCTTGGCGGGAGGACTAGCGGGAGCCCTTCCCCCGGCACGACGAAGCCCTCTCCCTTGAGGAAGAGGTCCAAGACGAGGGCGAGGAGGGCGGCGTCCAGGGTGTGGCGGTTCACGGGACCTAAGACCTCAAGGTTGCCCAGGAGGCCAAGGATCCCCCTCCTGTCCCTGCTGTAGACTCCCAGGATCTTGGCGCAGGCGGTCGGGAAGCTCTCGAAGAGGGGGCAGGGGGACCTCGAGGAGATCCTGATTGCCCTCTCCCTGAGGAGGGCCATGGTGGGTAAGGAAAGCGGCATCGCGCCGTAGTGTCTGAGGATCCCTTCCTTGGTGCCCGCCCTAGGCGAGGTCGGGGCGTCGAGGGCGCAGAAATTGCAGTTGGACAGGGCCTCCAGGATCTGTTCATCGGAGTAAACGACGCTCAAAGTGATATTTGCCCCCTCTAGAAGGGCGAAGCCCGTCGGTCTATGGGGGAGGGCAGCCAGGTCCAGGCCGCAGACCTTCAGAGTTTTTCACTCTCTGGCTCCTCCGCGGCCTCTATCCTGAACTCCCCGGGCCTCGCCTCGGCGGGTGGGGCCCTCAGGGCGTAGTATATGAGGACGCCCAGGGAGCCGAGGACCGCGAGCATTACGATGAGGTAGATAGCGAAGATTACGAGCCTCAGGGTTCCACCGTGCCCCTGGAGCCTGGGGGAGAGGACCAGGAACCAGCCCGCCAGGAAGACGATCAGGGCGACGACGAAGGTAATTCCCAGGGCAGCGGCCCTACTCATATCACCTCCCCAGCCTCTTCGCTATCTGGTGTATGAAGGCCGGAAGCTCCATGCTCTGCAGGTACACCGTTCCCGGGCCCCTGAGGGATGTCAGGAACAGCCCCTCGCCGCCGAAGATGATGGTCTTTAGCCCCTTCACCCTGGTGATGTCGTAGTCCACCGTGCTCTCCCAGGCGACGGCGCTCCCGGTGTCAACTTTTAGCTCCTGCCCTGGCTTGAGGTCGTACTTGATGACGTTTCCGAAGGTGTAGATCCAGGCGGTCCCGTTTCCGTGGACCTTCTCCAGGATGAGGCCCTCGCCCCCGAAGAAGACCGCTCCCAGCTTCTTTTGGAACGCCACGCTCAGCTCCACGCCCTCGGTGGCGGCCAGGAAGGCGGTCTTCTGCAGGATGTATTCCTTGCCCGGCTTCACCTCAAGCGGGACGATCTGCCCCGGAAAGGCGCCGGAGAAGGCGACGATGCCTGGGCCCCCGACGGGCTCGAAGACCTGCATGAAGGCGGACTCCCTGGCGAAGAACCTCCCAATGGCCTTGCCCAGACCCCCGACCATCTTCGCCTCCATCTTCATGTTTCCGCTCATGTGGACCATGGATCCCGCCTCCGCGTAGACCCTCTCTCCAGGCTCCAGCTCCACTATTAGAGTCTGCATATCATTTCCCAGAATTCTGTACTTCATGGCGAATTGAGAATTTCATGCAAATTTTATTATGATTTTCTCTCTACGGCCATTCTTAGCCTGCAGAAGGAGCAGGGATCTGTGCTCGTGGGCTCCCCGCAGATGGAGCACCTGACGAGGGGTGGGGTTCTTGGCTTCAGGGACTTGGAGAGCCTCTCCGCCCCCCTCACGAGCCCCTTCCTGAACCCCGGGATGATCCCCTCCGCCACGGTCACCACTTCCAAGAACCTGTCCCGCCTGGGGGCAAGGGGGCACCTCTCCCTGACGTAGGGCAGGTCGTTCTCCTCGACGTACGTCAGGATCTCCTCCCCCGTGCGGTGGATGAGGGGCCTGAGCTTGGGGAGCAGGAGGGGATCCTCGGACGCGAGGATCCTCGAGATCTTCGAGAGCCAGAGGGCTTCGCCGCTGTAGAGGTCCTTCAGGGCGAACTTCGCGAAGTCATCGGCGTTGTGGCCGGTGGCCACTGCGGAGGCTCCGAGTTCCCGGGGGACGCGGTTCTGGAGATACCTCTTGACGATCCCGCATACGGAGCAGGGCTTCCTGTCCGTGGCCCTCGACGCCTCGGGGACCGTGAAGCCGAAGTCTCTCTCCAGGTCTGTGATCACGAGGGGAATCCCCAGGTCCCGGGACAGAGATCTCACGACCTCTTCGGATCTCTCCGAGAAGGTGGGTATTCCGAGGTTTATGTGGTAGGCGACGATTCTGATGCCCAGCTCGCCCCTGATCCTCCATAGGGAGTGAAGGAGGGCAACGGAGTCCTTGCCGCCGGAGACGGCGACGAAGAGGGTCGATCCCCTGGGGAGGATCCCCCTCAGGGAGTGGGGGCTGATCATGAGGAGGACATCCTCCTGGCCAGTGCCCTAAGGAAGTCCTCGGCCCTGTCCAGGGGGACGGATGCACCGGCGGCCAGGGGATGTCCCCCTCCCTGGCCCCCTGCCTCCGAGGCGGCTTCCCTGGCCGAGAGGCCGAGGTTCACGTTGTGCCCCTCAGCCGCCCTCAAGGAGAACTTCATCCTGTCCCCCTCCCTGGACGAGGCGACCACGGGCTTCCTGGCTTCCAGGATGTAGTGGAGGTAAACCTCGGCCACCCTGCCCGCTGGGGCTCCTTCCCTCGTCTCAACGAGGTAGAACGATCCCCTGTCGCTGACCTCCGAGGCCTCGATGTGGGAGATGAGGATCTTCTCGGCCTCCAGGTACTCGTCCCTGAGCCTCTCGACTACCCTGCCCTCAAGAACCGCCGCCAGGGCCTCGCCCCCCATATCCTGCCTAGCGACCAGGTGCACCATCTTCGAGACGGTGTTCACGTGCACATCGTCGTGGACGAACTCCGTCGCTGTGACGGATTCCATCCCCTCAACGGAGGCACCCTGGATCGCGAGCATCGGAACAAGGGTGGAGGCGAGCTCCTTAGCCTTGGACTCGTGCAGCTCGGAGACCCTCTGCTCGGACCCAATCCCGAGTCTGGAGAGGAGCTGTTCGACCTTCCCGCCCTTCGCTAATTCCCTAACGTAGGGTTCGGTGGAGTGCGTGAGGGCGACTGGGACCTCCAGGTCCACGAGGTTCAGCCAGGTCCTGGTCCTGAAGGACCCCTCCACCAGGCGGTAAATCTTCTCGTTTATGCCCCTGAAGGGGACCTGCTTGTCGGCCAAGCAGCCCGCGACGAAGTTGGGGGCGAGGTCGGCCCGGTCCAGGAGGAGCGCCATCAGGAATGCGAGGCTGGAGGCGCAGACCTCCGACCCACCGTCGGCGCCGTAGAGGGTGGGGTTCACGAGCGTCGCCTCCCTCACCTCGCCCGGGGACTGATGGTGGTCCAGAATCACGACGTCCTTCCTGTCGGCCGCCTCGGATGCGGAGCCGAGGTCCATGATGAGATAGAGGTCGTAGCCCTCCTCCAGGAGGGATGCTATGGCCTCCCTGTCTGGGTGTTTCAGTAGAGTCACGTGGTAGTTTACGCCCAGCTCGTGGGCGAGGGAGACGGCGGTGGCCGCGGCGAAGACGCCATCCCCGTCGGAATGGGAAATGATGCGCACCCTGGAGGAGGCCTCCAGCCTCCCGACTGCCTCCTCCAGGCCCTCGTCGAGCCTCGGGTGGAGGAACTCGAACTTCATTTTGCCAGGACCCTGGCCAGGGACCTGGAGTACTTCCAGTCCTTGGGCAGCCTCCCGATCTCCTTGTAGTAGGAGACGAGCCTGTGGATCTTGGCCTCTATGAGCTGGAGACCCCTCATGTTGTGGAGGTCCTTCTTGTGCCTCTCCAGGTGCTCAGCGAGCCTCACGGCCTTACGCATCAGGGCCAGGAGGTCCTCCGGGATCTGGGGCTCTAGACCCCTTTCCCTGAGGATCCTCGTGATCTTCTTGCCCGTCACGAGCTTCACGCTCGGGACCCCGTACTGGTCCCTAAGGATCATGCCTATCTCCGCCGTGGTCTTGCCCTCCTGGGCGAGCTTGACCACCAGCTCCTCTACCTCCTGCGGGGAGAGGGGTACCCACTCGGGGGGCTGCCTCCTGAACGGCGCCCTGGATCCGGATCTCCCCCTCCTCCTGGCGTGGATCCTCGCCATCTGCGACCTAAAGCCGGATGCCCATTTAAAGGAAGTGGTGGGGCCGCCGGGATTCGAACCCGGGTCACCGGCTCCCAAAGCCGGGAGGATGTCCAGGCTACCCTACGGCCCCCAGCTTAGATTCTCCCTCACTTCAAAACCCTGAACTCGTCCAGCCTCTCGGCCCCGGTGAGCTCCCGGGCGCTGCCCTCCCTCACGGAGAGCTCTAGGAGCCCCTCGCTGTTCACCAGGAGCAGGGGCTCCCCGACCTCGGCCTCCGCATAGGTCTTCAGGAAGGGCACAACGCCGCCCCATTTGCCGACCCGCACCCTGTAGCGCCTCCCCAGCTCGAGGCTGGGCCTCCTGATGTTGGAGATGACGTTCCCGAAGGAGTCTATGTGGATCACGCTCCCCTCGCAGGAGTCTATTCCGCAGCTCCCCCATCTCACCGGGAGGAGGATGATATCCCTGGTTTCCTTACCCAGTTCCTCGGGCTTTTTCCCGAGGCTGAGGAGCGCGGCCACGGGGGCGAAGACGTCCCTGCCGTGGAACGTGGGGTCCGCGTTCGGGAACCTGGACATGTCGATCTCCCAGGCCCTACAACCATCGTGCCAGATCAGGGTGAACACGCCGTTGTCCGGGCCCACGTAGAACTTCCCGTCGCACTCCAGTAATATTCCCCTCCTCGGACCCCCGACTCCCGGGTCCACGACCACGACGAAGATGGTACCTTTGGGGAAGGCCCTGGAGGCCCCGGCCAGGACATAGGCCCCATGGAGGACGTCGAACTTCCTGATCCCGTGACAGACGTCCACCACCCTGACCTCGGGGTTTATGCTGAGGGCCGCACCCTTCATGGCCCCGGCGTAGTGGTCCTCGTACCCGAAGTCGGAGATGAACGCTATGATCAAGCGAAACCCACCTCCCATCCCCTGTCCTCCTTCCTCTTCTTGGCCTGGGGTGGAACGGGGAGCGGGACGGGCGGGGGTAGGTTCAGGAACTTGGAGAAGACCACTGCGTCTGGGATGCATATCCTGGCCAAGGTTGTGTGGATCTGGACCATGGCCTCCTCCGGGATCTTGCCCTCCCTCAACCATTTCTTCCTGAGGCCCTCCTCCACGTCCTCGACCTTGAGGTAGCCGTCCAAGCGGAGCATGCCCAGGTTCCCGTACTGGACGTGGAGGCTGAAACGCACCCTGAAGGAGCCGTCCGGCTGGGCCTCGTAGGCGATGACGTTCATCCTGACGTCAACCCTGAGGCCCTTAGGCGGGGGTACCTCGAACCTCTCCCCCTCGATCTTCGAGTAGCCGGAGAAGCCGATCTTCACGCGGGAATAAGTGGACGGAGGTTTAAGATGCTCTCGATTTCCCCTTTTTCTCCCTCCTGATGCGGTCCTCCAGGATCTCCATGGCCTCCTTGAGGGCTATCATCGGGTTCCAGTCGCTCGACCTGGCGGTGTACACCCCCTTGGTGGTCACGAGCTTCACCCTCACCTCGTAGAATGCTTCTGTTCCGCTCTTCCTGGTTGCCTCGAAGTGGACGCTCAGGGAGGTGGGGATTCCCGGGCCCATCTTGCCCAGCCTGGTGATGAACGGCTGAAGCCTCCTGTAGATCTCGTCGTAGACCGTGGGGTGCTCGATGTGCAGTCCCGTGATGGTCACGTACACCCTCCTCCCCTCGTGGGGCTCGACCAGGAGGTCCATGAGGTCCGACGTGGCTATGACCCCCACGGGCCTCTCATCCTCGTCCACCACCACGCAGATGTCCGAGGAGAAGCGCTGCATGAGCTCGACGACCCTGCCGAGGGAATCCTCGGGCCTGCAGCTCGCCACGGGCACGGCCACGGAGCCGCAGGTGACCTTCGGGGAAACGCTCTCCCCGGAGACCTCGCCCATGGTCTGCCTCTCCCTCTCCCTCCACAGGGCCCTAGCTGCGTCGTCGATCCTGACCTGGCCCAGCAGGGACCCACTCTCCTTGACGACGGGGATCGTGAGCTCCCCAAGCCTCTGCATGAGCTCGATGGCCCTGACCACCGGGTCGTGCTCCGAGACGTAGATTGGGTTCTCCGTCATGACCTCCGCGGCCGCCTTCTCGGCCAGGGGCTTTATGCTGGGGAGGACGGATATGAGGGACTCCCGCGTCACGAGGCCGAGGAGCCGCCCTCGCCTGTCCACGACAGGGATCGCCCTGAGGCCGTTCTCGACCATTAGCTCGACGACTCTCGTCAGGGGCTCGTCCTCCCTCACCCTGGGAGGGGAGAGCATCACGTTCTCCACCTTGGCTGTGGGGGCGAGCGACCTCCTCCTCAGGAGGGTCTTGTAGCTGAGGTATCCGACGAGCTTCCCCCTGCCGTCGACCACCGGGAGCTCCCTTATGCCCTGCCTGGCCATGAGGGCAATGGCCTCCGAGAGGGACTGGCCGATCTCCGCCACCGCCTTGGGCTTGACGACGACGTCCTGGATCGAGAACCTGTCCAGCAGCGCCACGGTTAGGGAGCGCGGTTCGTCCTATTAACGCTATCCGAAGAGCCTCTCGAGGAGCCACTCGGGGTCGAAGGGGACCAGGTCGCCGAGCCCCTGCCCCGTTCCCAGGAAGAAGATGGGCTTGCCGGTGGCGGCGGCGACCGAGATGATGGAGCCGCCCTTCGGGTCCGCGTCCACCTTGGTGAGGATGGAGCCGTCGATACCCACGTGCTGGTGGAAGGCCCTCGCCTGCTCGACGGCGTCGTTCCCGGCCAGGGCGTCGCCCACGAACACCGTTATGTGGGGCTTCGCCACCCTCTTGATCTTCGCCATCTCGTCCATGAGGTTCCTCCTGGTCTGCATCCTCCCGGCGGTGTCTATGAGGACAGCGTCCCTGCCCCTGGCCCTAGCGTGCTGGATGGCATCGTAGGCCACAGCTGCTGGATCCGCGCCCTGTGAGTGCTTGATGACCCTCAGACCGAGCCTCCTGCCGAGCTCCTCCAGCTGCTCTATCGCCCCCGCCCTGAAGGTGTCGGATGCCGAGAGCACCGGGATTTCGCCCCTATCCAAGATGAGCTTTGCGACCTTGGCCACGGTAAGGGTCTTGCCCGTTCCGTTGACGCCGAGGAAGAGTATGACCACCGGCCTGGGGGAGGACTCGTAGAGCTCCCAGAAACCGGGTGCTTCGGGGCTGAGGATCCTCCTTATCTCCTCCTTCAGGGCCTCCTCCACCACCGTCCCGGGGTCAACCCCGAACCTCACCCTCTTCCCCAGGAGGGCCTCCTTCACGGCCTCCCTGAGCCTGTCCACGACCTCGAGGGCCACGTCCCCCTCCAGGAGGGCCATCTCCAGCTCCCATAGGAGGTCCTCTATCCTCTCCTCGGTGAGCTTCCTCCCCAGGTGGGAGGCGAAGGGCTCGGAGGAGGCCCTACTTCTCAGGGCCTTTAGCCTCTTCCGCAGGGACTCGAACATAGGACAACAGGGACCTGTACTCGACCGCGAGCTGGGCCAGGCGGTCGTTCACACCGTCCAGGGCCTCCCTGAGGACCCTGATCCTCTCCCTGAGCCTCCCGATGACCTCCTGCACAGGGTGGGCGACGTAGACGTTGCTTCCCGCGTAGTAGAGGACCTTGTCCCTCGGGCCCAGGGTGGCCCGGAGGAGGACCCCCCTGCCCAGGGGGACCATGGCCTCCCCGCCCCCCTCCGGCAGGGCCTCGAGCCCCCTGATGATGTCCTCGGCCTCGGCTATGCTCCCCTCCAGAAGCCTCCTCTGCTCCTCCAGGCTTCCTATGAGTTCCTCGTACCTCGCGAGCAGGGCCCTGAGCTGGACTTCATCCACGGCCGGACACCCCGAAGTGGTACCTGACAACGGGATCCTCGGACTCCGACGGGTCTATCTCCCTAACCTCCCTGATCGCGATCTGCCTCCTCTTGAGCCTGTGTTTGCTCCCGAGGATGGAGAGGACCTTTTCGGTGGCCTGCTCCTCGCTCTCGGCCACCACGTCCTTGGTGAACTTCTGCCACCTACCATCTTCGAAGTACATTATCCCGGAGACCCTGAAGGCCTTCACGGCCCAGAATTGGGGGCCCTTCTAAAAAGCCTCGGCGACGACGACGATGGGGTCATCCTCCCTGACGTCCAACTCCTCCATCTGGAAGGAGCCGTAGAAGGACGGCCTGAAGCCTGAGTCGGTGAGGAGGTCGTAGAGCTCGTGGACGGAGTATAGCCTGAGCCTGTGTTCGAGGGTTGCCATGAGGTGCATCTCCTCTCCCTCCTTCCTGTAAATCCTCCACTGGGATCTCAGGGTGGAGGTGAGCCAGTCGACCTCGTTGTCCATGTAGTAGAGGAAGTCCTCGCTCTCCTCAGTCTCCTCCCCCTGGAAGTGGGTCAGCATGTAGTCCCTGTTGGTGACGTCCATGAGGAGCTTCCCCCCCTTCCTGAGGAGGCCCCTGAGCTGCATGAGCACCGACTCGGCCTGGTCGTAGTCCATGATGGGGATGGTGTTCCACATGGCAATGACTGCGTCGTACTTCCTCCCCTTGAGGGCCGTGCCAACCCAGAGCATGTCCCCTTCCACGACCTCCAGCTGAACCCCCTCGTCCCTCGCCCTCCTCCTGGCCTCCTCAAGGAGCGGGGGGGACACGTCGTAGCAGGTGACCCGGTACCCCCTGGCTGCCAAGGGTATGGCCAGCCTACCCACGCCGCAGCCCAGATCGAGGATCCTCGCCCCCTCCGGGAGCCCCTCTAGCGCCCTGTCCAGGAAGGAGAGGTGTGTTTCGGTCAGACCCTCGGCCTCCACGATGTCGAAGAGGGGTATGAGGAGGGCTCCGTGCCGGACGTAGAAGTCGTGGTACCACGCCACAGTGGGACATCGGGAAAGCGATATTAACCCATGCCCCTATTTCCGGGTGGGCGGGCGTGGTGTAGCCTGGCATCACGTGGCCCTGCCACGGCCAAGACCCGGGTTCAAATCCCGGCGCCCGCACCAACGTTCTCCAAGATCTCCCTAGCCATGGACAGCTGCTCCAGGATCTCGTTGGCCGTCCTCATGAGCGAGTCGAGGTTTTCCGAGGCCATCCTAACCGTGGTCCCCCGGACCTCGAAGAACTCCCTATCCTCGAGGAGGATCCTCTTCAGGTTCCCGGACCCCTCGAGCTCGAGGATGAGCTCGAACCTAGGCGTAGGACTTCCCAATTTCCCTCCTCCTCTTCACCAGGTCCCTAATCAGGGAGTCGGCCACGGGTCTGGGCAGCGCGATCTTCACCGTCAGGTACCTGACGGCATCCTCCTCCGACATGCCCCTGTTCATGAGCTCCTCCGCTATGCTCAGGATGTGCTTGTAGAAGAGGTCATCTAGCTCGTCGGCCCTCCCAAGCTTGTGGTAGACGGCCACTACCGAGCTTATCAGGGTGTTCAGGAAGTCGTTCAGGACCTCCTTGTTCAGAGTCTTGATCTCCAGGTCGGCCAGGACGAGGACTCTGTCGTCGTCCCCCGCCACCGAGGCCCTGACCAGGGAGAACTCGGAGTTCAGGGCCAGGAGTCTCTTGAAGGCCAAGAGCTTCTCCTCCCTGGGTAGGGTGTAGAGCACCAGACCCGGGTCCACGATCAGCGTGAGGATTTCACCCCTCTTCAGTATCTTCACCTTGAAAGGGAACCTGGGGTGGGAGGCCTCCAGGTAGCCCTCCCTCTCCCTGACCTGCCAGGGGAGGTCCACGAGCATCTTGGCGTCGTCCCTGCCCTCGCGGAGCCACTTGGCCACCAGCTCCAGGGGCTCCATATTCCTGCATCTTTCACCTCTTTAAAATTGGGTAACTATTGCCCTGGGATGCTGAGGACCCACAACCTCGGCGAGCTAGGCCCGGAGATGGACGGGAAGGAGGTAGTCCTCGCGGGCTGGCTCGAGGATACCAGACTGTTGGGCAAGATAGGCTTTGCCGTCCTGAGGGACAGGTACGGGAAGGTGCAGCTAGTCGGGCTGCGCTCGACGCTGGGACCCGCCCTCAAGGAGCTCATGTCCCTCCCCCGCGAAAGCGTGGTCCGCGTCCGCGGCGTCGTGAGGAGGAGCGACATCGCGAGGGCGGGATTCGAGGTGGAGGTCCTTTCCTTCGAGACCCTCTCCAGGTCCGAAGCCCCCCTGCCCCTGGGCGTCGCCGATCGCGTTGGCGTCACCATGGAGACGAGGCTGGACAACCGCTTCCTGGATCTCAGGAGGCCGGAGGTCATGGCGGTGTTCAAGGTCAGGAGCACGGCCATCTGGGCGATCAGGGAGTACCTGCACGAAAGGGGATTCATCGAGGTGAACACGCCCAAGATCATAGCGACGGCGACGGAGGGGGGCGCGAACCTGTTCAGGGTCGATTACTTTGGCAGGGAGGCCTATCTCGCTCAGAGCCCCCAGCTCTACAAGCAGATCCTCATGGCCGCGGGCATGGACAGGGTCATGGAGATCGCCCCTGCCTTCCGGGCGGAGCTCCACGACACCCCCAAGCACCTGAATGAGTTCGTATCCATAGACGTTGAAATGAGCTTCGTCGAGCAGGAGGACGCT
>Ga0256842_1001348_pt1 | contig 19849 bp, 21 predicted proteins | sample 4559240metaG_FD_185973 | JGI IMG/M metagenome (GOLD analysis project Ga0256842, IMG submission 185973) | Hydrothermal vent microbial communities from Guaymas Basin, Mexico - 4559-240 | ecosystem: Environmental > Aquatic > Marine > Hydrothermal vents | place: Mexico: Guaymas Basin | collected... | reverse complement strand
ACACTTCAGGAGACTGGAAGTAACCTCCAAGATTTATCCTGATGCGTTCTATCTGTCTATTTATATTTTCTACCAAATTGGTGGTGTAAAGGAACTTTCTTAGCTGTTCAGGATACTTAAAGAAGGCTAAATAATGTTCGGCTCTTTGTTTGAGATACCGTATGAAGGCAGGATATTTATTTTCATACCTTTCACATAAAGCTAAAAACTCATTTAAAGCTGTTTCAAAATCATAAGAAGCAAAACGCGGCACTTATGAAGAAAGGTGTGTGGTTTGAATTTGATTTGTAAAACCAGGGCAGAAGTGTGTCTAAAGTAGGTAATTTTTGGTTAATTTAGGTCTGTCTGGTTTTTTAGCCCCTTTTGAGAATTTTTCCCTCTTAAATTTTCTTTCATTCCCTCTTAAATGCACCTTTCCCTCAAATCAATCGCGGATTTTGGGTCAATGTTCAATTTTCAAACACCCTTATTTTTTTCATTGACATTTATGGCGAAAATGTTAATAAAAGCCACATGCAAAAAATTGGCAGGTGGCCTGTTTTAAATAAAAATGACTCCTTTCAATTTGCCTGTCATAAAGGGCTTTCCTGTTTTACCCAATGCTGCCGTCGGCTAGAGGTGATGCTTACTCCCTATGACATCCTACGCCTAAAAATGGCCTTAAGGCTGTCTTCAGAGGTGTTTTTGGAAAAATACACCGAAACCGTCTTTTCTGAGAAATTAGGACTTCCTTTAATTAAACTTAAAAGGGATACCAATGGTTGCCCGTTTTTGACCGCAAAGGGTTGTCAGGTTTACAAAGATCGCCCAACCGTATGTCGGCTTTATCCTTTAGGCAGGGCATTTTCAGATAGGATAAAAAAGGAAGTCTATTTCCTTATCCAAGAAAAGGAGTGTCTGGGATTTAGAGAGAGAAAGAACTGGACAGTAGCTAGCTGGATAAAGGCGCAAGGTGTAGAAGAATATGACAAATACAACGAGGGTTTTTCAGAGTTAATCTTTTTAAAGGCTAAGCGGCCGCAGGGTCTAAATCTAAAGGAAAGCCAGATGTTTTTTATGGCCTGTTATAACTTGGATGCCTTTAGAGAGTTTGTCTTTAAAAGTAGCTTTTTAAACAGATTTGATATTCCACCCAAAAGAGTAAAGAAGTGTGAAAAAGAAGCTAAAGCCCTACTTCAGTTGGCCCTTGATTGGCTTAAATTCGCCCTTTTTGGTCAGCCTGTTTTAAGGGTAAAAACTTCTTGACAAAGTTGAGTTAACCGCTATAAAAATAGGAGATGCTGATGAGCCTGCGTGTTTACAATACTTTGACGCGCCAAAAAGAGGAGTTTTCTCCTTTAATGCCTGGCAAAATAGGTATTTATGTCTGCGGAATTACGGCTTATGACTATTGCCACATGGGACATGCCCGCTCAGCAATTGTCTTTGATGTTATTGTAAAGTATTTGCGTTATTTAGGTTATGATGTTACCTATGTACGCAATTTTACTGATGTAGATGATAAAATCATCAGACGAGCCAATGAAGAAGACAAATCTGCTACCGAGATAGCAGAGTTTTATATCAAGGCCTTTTATGAAGACATGGATGCCTTAGGTGTAGCGAGGGCTGATATAGAACCAAGGGCAACTGAGCATATTTCAGAGATGATTGCTTTAATTGAACGATTGTTAGAAAAGGGTTATGCCTATGTGGCCAAAGGAGATGTTTATTTTAGTGTGGAAAAATTTCCTCGCTACGGTCAACTTTCAAAGCGTAATTTAGAGGAAATGATGGCTGGTGCTAGGGTAGAGGTTGATCCTAAAAAACGTCACCCTTTGGACTTTGCTTTGTGGAAGGCAGCTAAGCCAGGGGAGCCGTGGTGGGAAAGTCCTTGGGGGAAAGGACGGCCTGGCTGGCACTTAGAATGCTCGGCCATGAGTATGAAGTATCTGGGTGAGACCTTTGATATTCATGGAGGCGGACAGGATCTCATTTTCCCTCATCATGAAAATGAGATTGCCCAGTCAGAGGCAGCTACAGGAAAACCTTTTGTGCGTTACTGGGTTCATCATGGCTTTTTGACCATTAATCAAGAAAAGATGTCTAAGTCTTTAGGTAACTTTTTTACAATCAGAGAGGTTATAGCTAAATATCACCCGGAGGCCATTCGTCTCTTTTTTCTTAACCACCATTATCGCAGTCCAGTAGATTTTTCTGACGCCGCTTTAGAAGAGGCAACTAATGCCTTGGAAAAGGTATACTTGACTTTTAAGCGCATACAGGAGAGGGGAGGAGACATTAAAAACCCTCCACCGGATGAGGCACTAAAGGAAGAGTCCCTTTATCAGGAAATTACTAACGTTGAAGAGAGATTTAAAGAGGCCATGAATGACGATTTTAATACGGCTCTTGCCCTAGGGCATATCTTTGGAGGGATTAAGGCGATAAATGTATATCTCCAACAGCCAGAAGTTAATAAAGGCCTGTTAGGATGGGTAGCGGCCAAATTAAAAAGTTTAGGTGGGATTTTAGGTATCTTTCAATGTGATCCAGTCGATTTTCTTACACAAGGAGTAAGTTTAAGTAAAGAAGAAATAGAGGCCCTTATTGCCGAGCGGGCCGAGGCAAGAAAGAGGCGAGACTTTAAGACGGCCGATGCAATACGGGATAGGCTCCGTGAGGCAGGCATTATTTTAGAAGATACCCCTACGGGAACGACCTGGAGGGTAAAAAGGAGATAAAGGTGAATGGACTTCACATTTTTACCGTTTCTCTACGGTTACCAGAGAATTTAAAACCATTAGAAGAATTGGCATACAATCTTTTGTTTGCCTGGAATTATGAGATTATCTCTCTCTTTCGGCGGCTAGATCGTCAGTTGTGGGAAGAGACAAATCATAATCCTGTTTTGTTACTTTCACAACTTCCGCAGGAGCGGATTGAAGAGCTTAGCAAGGATGAGGCCTTTTTGGCCTATATGCAACAGGTATATGCTAGATTTAAGGCATACCTAACCACACCTCATTTTGCTCCTTTCTTTATCCCAGAAAAGGATTTTCTCATTGCTTATTTTTCGGCTGAATTTGCCTTAACAGACTGTTTACCCTTATATTCAGGCGGATTAGGGGTGTTGGCTGGTGATCATCTTAAATCAGCTAGTGATTTGAACCTGCCTATTGTAGGTGTGGGATTGCTTTATCAACATGGTTACTTCCATCAACGTCTGGCGGCCGATGGGCGACAAGAAGAAGTTTACCCAGAAAATGACTTTTACCATATGCCTTTACGCTTAGAGAAAGATGAAAACGGCAATCCTATTCTGATAGATGTTGATTTTAAAGGAGAAAAGGCCTATGCCCAGATTTGGCGGGTAGATATAGGGCGAGTAAGGCTTTATTTGCTTGATGCCAATATTCCCCAAAATCCTTCTCATATTCAAGCAGTTACCTTTCGTCTCTATGATGCAGATAGGGAAACACGCTTGCGTCAAGAAATTCTTTTGGGTGTCGGGGGGGTGCGTGCCCTTTATCGCTTGGGGATTAAACCAACCGTGTTCCATATGAATGAGGGTCATTCAGCCTTTGCTGGACTTGAGCGTATTCGCATTTTACGTCAGCAAACAGGTATATCCTTTGATGCTGCCCATCTGGCTGTCCTGGCGAGCAATGTCTTTACCACGCACACGTCTGTTCCGGCAGGAATAGATATCTTTGATCCTGGTTTGATAGAGGCTTATTTTGCCAATTATGCCCCAGAGCTTGGTATTTCTATGCCAGTTTTACTAGGACTTGGACGTAAAAATCCCTCTGATCCCCATGAGCCGTTTTGTATGAATATTTTGGCGATGAAGCTATCTGGACATATCAATGCAGTCAGTAAATTACACACTGGTGTTTCCCAAAGGCTATGGCATGTTCTTTGGCCTTCCGTACCGCAAGAAGATGTGCCCATCAGATATGTAACTAACGGCGTGCATGTACCTTCTTGGGTATCTAAAGATATGGCCCAGGTTTATGATCGTTATCTTGGCCCTCACTGGTATGAAGATCCAGATAATGAGAAGGTTTGGTCAAGGGTGATGGAGATTCCAGATGAAGAGTTATGGGGAACACATGAACGTCGGCGTGAGAGACTGGTGGCCTTTTGCCGCCGGCGTTTACAAAAACAGCTTATTCGCCGTGGCGCTCCTCATAGTGAGATTATGAAAGTAAATCAAATTTTAAATCCCGAGGCCTTAACCTTAGTTTGGGCGAGACGAATTGTAACTTATAAAAGACCTACTTTGATCTTCCGTGATCCAGATAGATTAGCCAAAATTTTAAATAATCCTACGCGACCAGTCCAAATTATCATGGCCGGCAAGGCCCACCCTGCAGATGAACCGGCTAAGGAACTGATTAAACAAATCATTGCCTTTGCCAAGGATGAACGTTTTCGCTATCGGTTTGCTTTTATTGAGGACTACGATTTAGAGGTGGCTCGTTATTTAGTAGAAGGAGCCGATGTGTGGCTTAATACACCCCGCAAACCTAATGAGGCCTGCGGGACTAGTGGCATGAAAGCCGTGGCGAACGGGGCTTTGCATGTAAGCACTGATGATGGTTGGTGGGCCGAGGCCTATCGGCCAGAACTCGGCTGGCGTATTGGTTTCGGTGATGAATATGACAACCCTGAACATCAGGATGAAGTGGAAAGTAACCATTTATATAATCTTTTAGAACATGAGATTGTGCCCTTATTTTATGATCGGGGACCAGATGGCTTGCCTAAGGCATGGATTCAAAAAATGAAAATGTCTATGCGTTATCTTTGTCCTCAATTCAACGCCCATAGGATGTTAGAAGAATATGTCAAAGACTTTTATCTGCCTGCCTTTGGTTACTGGCAAAAACTAGATAGCGATGGATTTAAAGGTGCACAGGAATTGGCCAGTTGGAAAAACCGGATTATGACCAATTGGAACCAGGTGGCGGTGTTGAAAGTGGAACCTACAGGCGATATTGAGGTTCCTGCGGGAAGTGAGCTAGAAGTAAAGGCTTGGGTAAAACTGGGAGAGTTAAAACCAGAGGAGGTCAATATAGAGATTTGTTATGGCTGCATCTCTTTTTCGGGAGAAATGAAAAAAAGTGAGAAGGTGAAGATGCAGGCTGTAGGAGAAGAAGGACAAGGAGTGTATATTTTTCAGGGCAAAATTCCATGCCAAGAGACAGGACGCTTTGGCTATATGTTAAAAGTGTATCCTTATCATCCTCATTTAGTGCCTTCTTATTACCTTTTGGGTGTGCTTGTGAAATGGGGATAAAAAAGATAACCAGTATAGGCGCTTTTGGTTGTCCTTTACATTAGGTAAAAATCTTCATCTTCTTTCTTGACTTCTACATGTACGGCCTTATACGGTTTCCGTATGAACACCTGACAACCTGGCCGTTCAAAACGGCTATATTCTTTCCATATATTATCTAAAAGATTGATAATCTTATCTGAAACCTTTTGCGCTTGCGCATAGGGGAACTCTACACTTCCATGAGAAGTTTCTCCCCAGGCAAAAAATTGATTTTTAGGTCCAGGGAGAAAAACGATGAGAAAAGAATTTTTAACACCTTCTATAAAATAATCATCCTCAAAAATATATTCCCACTCTTCCATTAAGCCTCCACAAGACTAAGTTTTTTAGGGAATGAATGTATAAAATGCGCCCACGAAGGGGCGCTAAGTTTATGCTTGAGAAGAGGTCTCTTTGCTCTTCTTTAATTCTTCAATTTCTGCCTTTAACCTTTCAATTTCCTTCTTGTAGTCTTCTCCTACACTCCCATTTTTTCCTGTTTCTTTAGCGGAACTAAGTTTGTCTTTGACTTCCTCTAGACCCAAATAAGTAGCTAAACCTCCAAACAGTAAGAGTAAAAGGGGAATACCACCGGCCAAGATAATCAAAAACTGTTTCCAAAATAGAATCAACCCAACTAAACCAGCTACTAAAGCGATCAACCCTCCGATCAGTATTTTCATACCATCCTCCTTTACAAAAATTTGTCAAATAATAAACCTATTTTGGCAAAAATGTCAAGGAAATAAGCTGTCCAAAATCCTTGATTGCCCTCCAAGAAACCCCGGAAGTATGCCATAATAAAATAACTTTTTTAAAAATGCCTTTCACCTAAAAAGTTGAAAATGTGAATGAAACAAAGTTCCCCTTTAAATTACTTAAAGGAAGAATGTTTACAAAAGTGATTTTATATTTTAAATTTCAAAGAATTGAATGGTCTGTGGTGATTAGTGGTTGTTTTTTGATAGGAGTTTTAATTAAAAAATGCGAGACGTGGTTTTAGAAATAATTTACTTGAAAAAACACTTGATTTTAATGTAAACTCTAAGGCAAAATAATATTGTTTCAAGGAGGCTGAAATGGAGCTTGGGCAAGAGAAAAAAGGACAGACAGAGGCAAAGATAGAAAAGTACTTAACTTTTACTTTAGGTGAAGAAGAATATGGGGTAGAAATCTTAAAAGTCAGAGAAATAATTGGATTGATGGATATCACACCTGTACCTCATACTCCAGAATTTATTAAAGGTGTGATTAACTTAAGGGGTAAGGTAATACCAGTAATTGATCTTAGACTTAAATTTGGACTTGAACCTCGCGAATATGACGAAAGAACTTGTATCATTGTTGTAGAAGTGAGTACACAGACAGGTCCGGTTTTGATGGGTATTATCGTAGATAATGTTTCTGAAGTGTTAAACATTTCCACAACGGATATTGAACCTCCACCTCGCTTTGGTACGCAAGTAGATACAAGATTTATTTTGGGTATGGCTAAGGCAAAGGGAAAAGTAAAGATTTTGTTAGACATTGATAAAGTTTTGACCCAAGAAGAAATAGGAGCCGTAGCCCAAGCAGCTGAGCAAAATGTATAGCGAAAGAAGAAAGCGTAGCCGCATACCTTATCGGGTTGGTGTAAGGCTTAAGATTGCCGAAGGTGAAATTGAAGGGTATACGGAGAATATTAGCTTAACGGGTGCATTGATAAAGGTATGTGAGAATAAAGGGAAACTTTCAGTAAATATGCCTTGCATGGTAGTGTTTGAGGTGCCTTTAGAGCAAGCAAGGCTTGAGGCAGAAGGAACAATTGTAAGAATAGATGGTGAAAAAGTAGGAGTTAGATTTACATCTTTGGAACCAGAAGTGTTTTGGTATTTGTGGAATGTACTTTATTATTACCTTGGTGATGAAAGTCGTGTTGATCAGGAATTAAAGGAGGATGCCTTTTAAGTGCAGAAAAGAGGACCCTTCATTTTCACTATTCCCCCTCTTACTGACGATGAATTTAATGCCATTCGGAGACTTGTGTATAAAAAGAGCGGTATTTATTTAACTGAGGAAAAGAGAGATTTAGTTAGGAGTCGCTTAGGAAAGATCCTTCGTCGTCGTGGCATCCCTTCCTTTCGTGAATATTACCGGATGGTCATTAGCGATGACTCTGGAAAAATGCTTGTTGAACTTCTTGATGCTATTTCTACAAACTTTACTTATCTTTTTCGGGAGAAGGATCATTTTGAGTTTTTAAAGAATGTTGTTATTCCTCAATGTGCCTCTAAAAAACGGATAAAGATATGGTCGGCCGGATGTTCTTCTGGAGAAGAACCCTATTCCATTGCCATTACCCTTTTAGAAAATATCCGAGACATAAAAAACTGGGATGTAAAGATTCTAGCTACAGACATTTCTACCCGTGTGTTAGAAAAGGCAATACGAGGCATTTATAAAGCAGAACAATTATCAGCCATTCCAAGGGCTACCCTGCGCAAGTATTTTTTAAGAGGCAAAGGACATTGGGTGAATTATTATAAAGTAAAACCAGAAGTAAAGAGCGTGATTGAATTTAAGCGTTTAAACCTGCTAGAACCTTTTCCTTTTAAAACTATGTTTGATGTTATTTTTTGTCGGAATGTCATGATTTATTTTGATAGACCAACCAAGGAGGACCTAGTGAGACGCTTTACTGATTGTTTAGTCCCAGGAGGTTATCTTTTTATCGGACATTCGGAGAGTTTAATGGGTATGAAACATAATTTAAAATACATTAAACCAGCAATTTATCAAAAGGTGGAATAAATGGCAAGAATTGTGGTTGGTATTGCAGATATGAAGGTGAGTAATAATCCTGAAGACATCCTCGTTACGCATGCACTTGGATCATGTATTGGTGTAGCTGTATATGACCCTGTAGCCAAGGTAGGAGGACTTTTACATTTTATGCTTCCTGATTCACGGGTTAATCCTGAAAAGGCAAAGCAGAATCCCTATATGTTCTGTGATACTGGCGTGCCGCGTCTTTTTAAGACATGTTATAAATACGGAGCGGTAAAAAAACGAATGATCGTTAAAGTTGCTGGTGGGGCACAGATGATGGATGAAGCTGGGCATTTTAATATTGGCAAACGAAATTATAGTATGTTACGTAAGCTTTTTTGGAAAAATGGCGTCTTGATCCACGCTGAGGATGTAGGGGGTACGGTAAACCGAACAATGGAGTTAATAATGGCCACAGGAGAAGTGCGTTTAAAAATGCCAGGGCAGGAGATAAAAATACTATGAGTGTAACAAAGGTTAAGTTTTTAGGAAAAATATTAAGCTCTATAGACAGACTACCACCTTTCCCTATGGTAGCTTTGAAAGTAGTACAAATGGCGCGGGATGAAAATGTATCTATGAAGGAGATTGCAAGGGTGGTAGAGCTTGATCCTTCTATTACGGCTAATGTTTTAAAATGGTGTAACTCTCCTTATTTTGGGCTTACGCGCAAAATTACCTCTGTCCAAGAGGCATTGGTTTATCTTGGGGGTAAAAATTTAATTGAAGTAGTTTTGATGAGTAGTTGTGAACCATATCTCAAAGGAAAGGTAGAAGGATATGAACTGGACGAAGGCGAACTATGGCGTCATAGCGTCGGTTGTGCTATTTTAGCCCAGCTTTTAGGGAGAAAAGCGGGTTTTAAAGATGAAACTCTCCTTTTTACAGGAGGACTCTTGCATGATATTGGTAAAATTGTTCTAGCAGCCTTTATTAAGGATGCCTATTTAAAGATCAAAGAACTCATTGCTGCAGGTAAAGATTTTTTAGAAGCCGAACGCGAGATAGTGGGGATAGATCACGCGCGTCTAGGCGCTAGAATTGGACAGAAGTGGAAATTTCCAGAAGAGATTATAAATATCATTGCCTTTCATCATCGGCCGGAAATGATAAACAAACCAGCAGTGGCCTTGGTGCACCTGGCCGATGCAGGAACGCTTATGTTAGGGGTTGGAGCAGGGGTGGATGGATTGGCCTATAGAGCTAGTCCAAAGGCCTACAGAATGGTAGGACTCAAGGAAAAGGACTTGATGGCCTGCATGGCTGACTTGTGGGAAGAACTGGACAAAATAGAAGAAATGATTGGCCTAAAAAAGGCGGAAAATTAATAAATACATAGGAGAGACCTATGGGGTTTAATGTATTAATTGTAGATGATTCAGCGGCCATGCGAAGGATTATTAAGAAAACTATTCAAGTTTCTGGTTTTGACGTAGATAATTTTTATGAAGCAGGCAACGGAAAAGAGGCCCTTGATGTACTTGAAAACAATTGGGTAGATGTTGTCCTTACAGATATCAATATGCCTGAAATGGATGGGATGACTTTAATAAAAAAGATTAGGGAAAATGATGTGTTTGGTGGTGTTCCTATTGTCGTGATTTCTACGGAAGCGAGAGATAAAAAGGTAAAAGAAAGCCTAGAATTGGGGGCAAGTGGTTATATCAAAAAGCCTTTTAAGCCTGAGGAAATTAAAAACATCTTAATAGAACTTATGGGGGAAGAGTATGTCCGAACAGACGACGAATATAAAGACTTTGGAGAAACTGATTTTTGAAATTTTAAGTGATATGTTTTTTGTCTTTCCGGAAGACGAAGAGCCAGAAATGCCAGAAGAGGTATATGAAGGGGTAATTTCTATTAATGGTAATACTTCTATGTATTTACACTTTTTTATAGCACCTGAGTTAGCTAAAGTTATGGCGGAAAACTTTATTGGGGAAGAAATGATTTCGGAGGAAGATATTTTAGAAACAGTAAAAGAATTTGTAAACATGGTAGCCGGTAATTACATTGGTATAATTGATCCAGAAGGAAAGAGAGAATTGGGGTTACCAAAGGTAAAGAGAGTTAAAACTTCAGAAATTAAAAGACTTACGGAGATTCATAAATATCAAGTAGAAAGTTGCTTTTTAGGCTTCTGGGTAGAAGAATAAAATAAGGAGGGCCTTCTTTATGGGGAAGATTAAAGTGCTTATTGTTGATGATTCAGCCATAGTGCGGAAAATTTTAAGTGAACAACTTTCCAAGGAACCAGATATAGAGGTTATTGGCACGGCACCTGATCCTTATGTGGCCCGAGATAAAATTGTTAAATTAAAGCCTGATGTTGTTCTGCTAGACATAGAAATGCCTCGCATGGACGGTATTACCTTTCTTAAGAAATTAATGAAATATTATCCTTTACCTGTTATTATCGTCAGTTCCCTTACGCCAAAAGGAAGTAGGATGGCCTTGGAGGCCTTAGATGCCGGGGCGGTAGAGGTAATGTGTAAGCCTGGTGGGCCTTACTCTGTAGAAGAGATGGTTACAGATCTGGTGCACAAAATAAAGGCAGCGGCAAGAGTTAAGTTTATAAGAGGAAAAGTTTCTAAAGCTAAGGTACCTTCCGTTAGGCCAACATTAGCTGCCCCTACAATAGAAACTACCAATAAAATTATCGCTATTGGCTCTTCTACTGGTGGGACTGAGGCCCTAAGAGAAATATTACCTCAGTTTCCTCCTGGTTCTCCAGGGATTCTTATTGTCCAACACATGCCTCCTGGTTTTACGAAGGCCTTTGCCGACCGTCTAAATGAGCTCTGTCAGATTAGGGTTAAGGAGGCTGAAAATGGAGATTCAGTCATTCCTGGTTTGGCGCTAGTGGCCCCGGGAAATTTTCACATGCTTTTAAGAAGGAGTGGAGCGAGGTATTTAGTAGAAGTTAAGACAGGACCTAGAGTACATCACCAAAGACCTTCGGTGGATGTTTTATTTAATTCGGTCGCTAAGGCTGCCGGATCCAATGCTGTAGGTATTATTCTGACCGGCATGGGAGCTGATGGAGCGAAAGGCCTTTTAGAAATGAAAAAGGCTGGGGCTAAGACGATTGCTCAAGATGAAGCTACCTGTGTTGTATTTGGTATGCCTAAAGCAGCCATTGAAATAGGAGCGGTAGATAAAGTTTTACCTTTGCATAAGATTCCAAGTGAGGCATTGAAGATGATACAGAATAAGTGATTTTTAACAAAGAGGAAGATATATTCTAAAAGTGGCTCCCCTGTTTTTTTCACTTTCTACTTCAATTCGGCCTTCATGGTCGGTGATAATCTTGTGGACAATAGCTAAACCAAGACCACTGCCTTCTGGTCTGGTTGTAAAAAATGGTTCAAAGAGATGTTCCTGTATTTCTGAAGGGATACCTACGCCGGTATCTTTAATCTCTATGATGACTTCATTGTGCTTTGTCTTCATCTTAATGGCAATTTGTCCCCCCTCAGGCATGGCCTGCTGGGCATTGGTAAGAAGGTTTAAAAAGACCCGTCTTAATTCTTCCTTACTCCCCTTTATCAAAGTTTCTGACGGAAGATCTAAGTTTATCTTAATTTGATCAGGATTGATTCCTAGTTTAAAAGATTCCACGGTTTCCTTTATCAACACCGTTAAATTGAACCTTTCTTTTTTCTTACCCGGTCGGGCATAACTTAAAAAGCTAGAAATGAGGGCATCAAGCCTTCTGGCCTCCTTAAGGGCTAACTCTATAAGCGGCCTCATTTCTGAAGAAATATTTTGTTCGTGTTGAAGCATTTGCATACATCCACTAATAGAAGTAAGGGGCGTTTTAATTTCATGGGCTAAATGGGCAGCTAATTCTCCCAGGACACTTAACTTCTCAATCTGTCTTAAATAGGTAAGGTCTTGGAAGACAAGAACCTTTCCGATATGACGTTTTTTCTTCCCCTCGTTAACCAGTAATAAATAAGCACTTAGTCCTAAAGAAATAACTTTTCCGTTAGGTCTGACAAAGGAAAATTCACTTCGTTTAGGCAGCTCGTCATGGAGTTGAAATAGATGTGTAATGGGCTTTCCCTTTAATTTTTCTTCTTTATAACCAGTGATTACCTCGGCCGCTGGGTTCATATATAAAATCCGGTTTTTTTCATCTATGGTTACCACACCTGTTTGGATACTTTCTAAAATACACTTATGCAGGGTTTCTAGAAACTGCAATTTCTTTTCTGATTTTTCTAGCCTTCGGAAAAACAAATCGCCTAGAAAGGCAATGGCAAAAAAGGCAAAGAAGTTAATAAGAAGGGTAAAGAAAATTTCTTCTTTAGGTTTTTCTCCTAAGCTGGGAATGAGATTAAAATATTCTAAATCTAAGAGCCCACCGTAAAGGATGAAACAAAAGGCGGCCATGAAAAATGCACCCCTTCGCTGAAAGAAAAAGACAGAGGCAATAATGACAAAGATATAAAGAATAGGAAAAAAGCTGTTGGCGCTGCCTGTAATATAGACCAGAATGGTGATAGTAAAAGGAGCCAATCCTAAAGCGAGATGAAGAAGAAAACGGTGTTTTTCCTTTTGCCAAAGTAACCAAAAGACAATACTGAGAAATAAGGCATAAGCAAACCAAATGAGAAAATACTTAAAATTTATCTGAGAATATGGCCATTTGTGAAATAGATAGAGAGTGGATCCGAAAATACCTATAAATGATATAATAACAAAACGGCAGCTTAAATAGATCTTAAGGGCCTTGTGAGAAAGGGTATCATTTTTATGCATTTTTAAAATTTGTGTCTATTTTATCCAAGCCATACTTTTGAAGCTTATAACGGAAAGCCCTAAAAGACAGGCCTAGTAAGTTGGCTGCCTCTTTTTTCACTCCTTTTGTCATTTTAAGGGCTTGAAGCAATAAGTCTTTTTCTATCTCAGCTAAGGTTTTTTCTAAATCCAGTCCTTCTGGTGGTAAAATAGGTTTAAATTTCCCCTTTTCTTTTTTTGCCTGTTTTTTCTTAAAATCCGAAATAACAAGACTTTCCGGGAGAATGATATTATGTGTCTCTAAGGCTACACTCCTTTCAATAATGTTTTCAAGCTCCCTCACATTTCCAGGAAAATCATATTCCATAAGTAATGATAAGGCCGAACTAGAAATCTGCCGCACATCTTTACCTAATTCTCTTGAATATTTCCGCAAGAAATATTCCACAAGAATAGGAATATCTTCTTTTCTTCTCCTCAAAGGAGGAATGCGGATAGGGATAACATTAAGCCGAAAGTATAAATCTTCTCGGAAACGACCTTCTATAACCTCTTTCTCCAAGTCTCTATTTGTAGCTGAGATAATCCTTACGTCTATCTTTATTTCCTGCGCATTACCTAAAGGTTTTATATATTTTCCTTCTACGACCCTTAGCAATTTTACTTGTAAGAGGGGAGAGAGTTCGCCAATTTCGTCTAAAAAGATTGTGCCTTTATCGGCACTCTGAAAAAGGCCAATTCTATCACTTGTTGCTCCCGTAAAGGCACCTTTTTTATAACCAAAGAGCTCGCTCTCCAAAAGCGTTTCTGGCAATCCTCCACAGTTAACCGTAACAAAGGGCTGATCCCTTCTTGGACTTAAGTTGTGAATGGCCCTGGCAATTAATTCTTTACCAGTACCACTTTCTCCCATGATGAGGACGTTAGCCTTAGTGGCGGCAATCTTAGGTAAATTTTCAAGTATTCTTATCATGGCGGGGCTACGGGTAACGATACTGCCATAATAAACAGTTTTGGAAAGGGAGGTAGCCTTTTTTTGTTCAAGGGCCCTTTGGACTAATTGTTTTAATTCATCAAGATTAAAAGGTTTAATTAGATAATCAAAGGCCTCTTTGTGCATGGCCTTTACGGCTGAATCAATAGAAGGATATGCGGTGATCATAATTACAGGCATTTCAGGTACTTTCTTTTTTAATTCTTCTAAAAGGGAAATGCCGTCCATGCCAGGCATTTTAATGTCAACAAGGGCAAGATCAAAAGGAATTTTTTCAGCCAATTTTAGAGCTCCTTGAGCATTAGGGGCATAATAAGGCTCATAACCTTCTTTTTTAAAGAAGGTGGTCAGCAAGACCCTAATGCTTTCTTGATCATCAACGATTAATATTTTAGCTGGAGTATTCATTTGGAAACCAAAGGTGATTTTTACAAATACTTAAAAAAAAGGTAGGTAGCTGTCAAGGTAGAATTACCATCCAAAAATTGACAGCGGTCTTGCCAGTTTTTCTTTCTATACCAGTAATAGCAATGCGGTTGACCTTGCGTTTAAAGGGAGGAATGTTTGTGATAAATACCTTGCCTGACTTAGGATTATACTTGGCCTTTCTCCAACCAAATTCGGTAATGTAAATACCAAATTTATTAGGAAGGTAGCGATGAGGATATTTTAAAATGGCGCTGACTTCTAAAGGAGGATTACATTTAATAAGACCAATTTCTGGAGTGTGCTTAACTAAGGGCAAACCTACCCTTTCTAAAATTTGCTTAAAATGTTTCATTGTTGCCCATTCCTTGCCCAAAATGGCTTCCCTTGGAATTAAGGTAAGGGGAGTATCTTGACTTACTACTCCAGGGTCCTGCGTAAGGAGGGCCTTATAGCCCAGTTTTAAGGCCTCGTCAATCAAAATCTGATTGTAATAACCATAAGGAAAAGCTAAAATTTCTGGCTTATACCCCAACCGTTTTTTAAAGATACGTCTACTCTTTTGTAAATCAGTGCGTATCCAACGACGGTATTCAGTTTCGCTCATAGAAGATGGTTTAAGACCAAGCCGATAGTGGGCATAACTGTGATCTTGAAAATCTGCCCCCCATTTTTGCATCTGTTTTACCTCTGCCCAGGTTAAATAATCGGGATACCTTTTTTCTATGGCCTCGGTAGGAAGAAAGACCGTAAAGGGATAACCAAATTCTTTGAGAATGGGAAAGGCATGGGTAAAAACGGTTTTGTAACCGTCGTCTATGGTAATCACCACACTCTTTGGAGGCAAGGGTTTATGATTGGCTAATAGAGATACGAGGCGTTTTAAAGGAATGACCCGATATTTGTGTTCCTTAAGAAAACACATTTGGGCCTTAAAATTCTGCAAAGGGACACTTGTAGAGGGAGTACGTCTATCACCAAATTTATGATAGAGCAGGACGACAACATTTTGGGCAGAACTAATCTGTATCCCCAAGATGAGTGAAAGCACAAAGGTTAAGATGCTTAAAGTAAGGATCAATCTGCTTTGCATAGATATCATATTGCTTTAAATGATATTTGGTAATAATTTTTTTAACTTTAACGCTGTAAAGAAATCCCATTTGGGAATATCTTACCAAGTATTGAGCTAATTTTAGGGCATCATTTGTCTTTAAACGTGCTTCCCTAAACTGGGCGTATGCCCAACCAACGTTTAAGTTATAAAGGTAATCCCGTGTAGCTTCTAAAATAGAGCTATATTTAGTCACCTTGTGATGGGCATTTGGATCTCTATGTAAGGGCACTATTCCATCTCGTTTATAGGTCCAAATGCCATAAAGGTTATTCCCTTCCAGGGCAAAACGGGAAGTCCCCCATTTTGATTCTATGGCTGCTTGAGCTAAAATTAGACTTAAGGGTACGGTATTAACACGTTTGAGTAATTCGGTAGTGTTGGTCGTCCTATATTTTTGGGTTAAATTTGTAAGGAAATTAATTTCCGCTAAGGAAAGCCTTTTATCTTTTCTTAATCTTTCTAAATCAATACTTTGAGGTAAATCTATTTTGTTTAAGATTCTTATAAGGTGGATGCGTTCTTTTTTCACTTCTGCCAAGGCAACGAGAATAGAGGGCAAGATGGTATGAATAAAAATGTTTCTTCTTAAGGTCTTATCTTTTATTTTCCTAAAATCAGGTGGCAGATTTTTAATGACTACGGGGACAAGACTGTTTTTATCTTCCAGATGCCAAAGGTCATATTTATCTAACAATTGAATCAACTCTTCTGTACTATGCACAGAAACAAGGGTTGGTTGAGAGGAAGTTCTCTCCTTTGGGGAGAGCACACACCCACACAAAATTAAAGCCAAGATAACCAGGTAAGAGAGAGGACATCTGATAAACTTTTGTTCTTTCATATTTAAAATCATAATTATCAAAAAAAATAAGTCAACTTTCTAAAGGAAAGCCTTTATATAGTCTAAAAAGAAAAAAATGTAAAGGAGGGAAGATTATTTACTCTTTTCTATAATAATGTTAGGCAACAGGTTCATAATTTCCTTTTTTCTTTCCTCTGAAAGTGGATATTTAGCAGAAGAGACAATTTCTCTTATAACTTCATCACTTACACCAGCCTTTTTTAAATGGATAATGTCTTCCACGCTTAAATGAATAACCTCAGTAGGTGTGCTGTAAACCTTCTTTCCCCTTTCTTTTAAAAAGGAACCCTCCTTGATAATCGTTTGTAAAGTTTTTTCTGAAATACCCGTTTGTTTAAGATGAATAATGTCCTCTACCGTTAAGGCACATGTTTCAACCGTTTTTTCTTTAAGCATTAAAGCAATAGTTTGATCACTTATCCCTGCCTTTTTTAATTTCTCAATCTCACTAACTGTAAGGGCCCACAGATTAGAGGTCAAGGTTACACAAATAAGTATTATCCAGGCCGTAAATATTTTTTTCTCCATAATTTTTTAATTTCTAAAACCTATCGCCTTTTTAGGACAAACTTGCACACACTGACCGCAACCAATACAAAGATTAGGATCTATTTTGGCCTTTTTATCAACAATCGCTATTGCTCCGGCCGGACAATTCTTGGCACACATTCCACAACCTACACACTTCTCTTCATCCACTACTGGAACGCGGCGGCACACTCGCCTACGACCCATTACACCAAAACGGCGCCATCCTCGTCCTTTTCCTCTTCCCCATCCTCTGCCCCAACCTCTGCCTCTGCCCCATCCAGGCATTATTTTTTTCTCCTTTCACCAAAAATTTTGGTGCCGATACGAATTAAATTAGCCCCTTCTTCAATAGCTACTTTATATGAATCACTCATACCCATAGAAAGATAGCGCATTTCCACCTGAGAAAGATTAAGCGCCTTAATCTCTTCAAACAATTCTTTTGTAAGCCGAAAATAAGGCCGCAATCCTTCTGGGTCCTCTAGCCAGGGTCCCATGGTCATAAGTCCCATAATTTTAACATAAGGTAGTTTAGTAATGCGTTTGATTAAATCTACTGCTTCTTCTGGCATCACCCCGGCCTTTTGTGGCTCTTTGCCACTGTTAATTTCTATCAGTATAGGCATGACTTTGTTGATTTTTTGGCATTTCTTATTTATCTCTTCAGCCAACTCATAGCTGTCTACCGTTTCAATCATATCAAAAATCTGTACGGCCTTTTTAACCTTATTTTTCTGTAAATGACCAATCAAATGCCATCTAGCAGGCAATTTGACTTCTTCTTTTGCCTTTAAGGCCTCTTGTACATAGTTTTCCCCAATAATCCTAACTCCTGCCGCAATGGCCTCTTCTATTTCTGCTGCCGTTCTTGTCTTGGCCGCTGCCTCAAGTTCTACTCCTTCCGGTAGTTCAGCCAAAATACTCTTTACTCTCTCCGCAATCATCCTACCTCCCTAACATAATTTTTAGATAGCCACTGATTCTTATAACCCTCAACCTAGCGTTTACTACATCCAAGTATATTAATGTTATAATAACCTCCTAAATTGTCAAGAAAAGATAGAAGCTGTTTGAAAAATTATAGTTAAGCGCATAATTCTATGTAATTTGTGGAAACCTTTTTTCTTCCAAGGCCCAATCATAATTATAGCGCCTCCGCTCGTTTAGCAGTTAAGAGCAAGTCCGAAGGCGCAGGTCTATAGCGAGCAAAACGAGCGTAGACTCTTGAGCACCTAACGAGGTCTTGGCGTATAATTTCTGTAAGTAAGGAGGAAGGGAAATTCATCAATTTTTACAGAATACTATAAATTAATCGTGGATTTTGGGAAAGGTTGTTCTTGAGATAGACTTGAATACAGCTGATAGTGTGGAATGCTGGAAATGATAGAAACAATTTACAAGTGAATATAAAGCCATTTACCCTTTTTATATCCCCTCCAGCCTCCGGGTAAAGAAATGACCTTGGATGGTCCACCAGGATAGGCCACCTTAAGCAGCATATCCAAGTGGCGCCTCGTGGCCCTAAAGGCAGTTTTGTGTAAAAGGCGAGCCAAAAGCCTTCTTTTTATAACGGAGTCCTCTTTAAAAAATTTTTCTAAATCAATACAAAGCCCTTTTTCTGAAAAGGCAACACACTCTGTCTCTGTCTTATCCACCTGCCTTTCTATCCAGGCATTTTCTTCTTGCCAGATAGCGGCCATTTCTAGTAAGGTTTCTTTAAACCGGGGATTAAACTTTAAAAGGACAGGTAAAAGTTCATGCCGAATACGATTGCGTAAAAAAGACCTTTCTAAATTGGTCTCATCTACCATGTAAGATATGCCTTCCTTATGGAGTACTTCAAGGATTTCTTCTTTAAATATTTCTAATAGCGGCCGAATATAAGGACCACGTTTTATTTCCATCCCAGCAAGTCCAATCCAGGCTGTACCCCGTAAAAGCCGCCTTAAAATCTCTTCTACCTGATCATCGGCCGTATGACCTAGGGCAAGTTTATCTGCTTGTGTCTGTTTGAGGATTCTTTCAAAGAAGGCATAACGCAACTGCCGTGCGGCCATTTCTAAAGAAAGACGATTTTCTTCTGCATATTTCTTTGCCCTTCCATGTTCTATAAAAAAGGGCAAGTCTAAAGATCTAGCTAATGCTTTAACAAAGGCCGCATCCCTTAAGGAAGTCTTTCCTCTGATGCCGTGTTCAAAGTGCACTATTCCAAGTTGTAAAGACAGCTTATCCCTTAAGGCATATAAACCATGTAAAAGAGCTACTGAATCTGGTCCACCTGAAACCGCAATCAAAATATATTCTCCTGGATTTATAAGTTGATGGGCTTTAATGGTTTTCAATAGACGCCGAACAAGGTGAGTTAAGGTCTGCATAAGATTATTTATACTTAACAGACAAACATTGTTCAAGGAAGTTAACTAACTCCTCCTCATCTAGGTGGGCAGTTTTTATAATAAGTTTTTCTAAAGGACTAACTAAGACAATTCCTTTTTGTCTCTTTTATTTTATCTTCTTCAAAAGAATCTTTAGGGCACTTTGAAGGCTCCTTGGGTTAAACCGCAGGTCTTAATCATGAACTCCTTGGAAAAAGGGAATTTAACTGGCTCAAAAAAGGTAATTTTTTTAAAACCTTTTGAGCATTGAGAGAGAGGTAGAGATTGATAGCCTCATAAAAAATTCTTTGATTTAAGATGATTTTTACGGCTGTTCCTATCCAGACTTCACTTCGCTGAAGATTTTTCCCTCATAAGAGGCCTTTTCCCAAACTTCTGCCCCAAACCAGTTTAGGATATAAGGGTGCCCGCCACTATTGATTTATATCCCACATGGTTCAGATATAACTTCCCCTGTTCCCAAAGGCAGACCATCAAATCTGCTATGTCCACTTACAAAGAAATGTCCGAAAAAATATGGGTAAAAAAGATGCAAAAATGCAAAAACTTTTAATTATGAGTTAAAGAAATTGCGTTTTGCTTCTTATGATTTTGAAACAGCTTTAAATGAGTTTTTAGCTTTATGTGAAAGGTATGAAAATAAATATCCTGCCTTCATACGGTA
>Ga0256842_1001347_pt1 | contig 19885 bp, 13 predicted proteins | sample 4559240metaG_FD_185973 | JGI IMG/M metagenome (GOLD analysis project Ga0256842, IMG submission 185973) | Hydrothermal vent microbial communities from Guaymas Basin, Mexico - 4559-240 | ecosystem: Environmental > Aquatic > Marine > Hydrothermal vents | place: Mexico: Guaymas Basin | collected... | reverse complement strand
CAGCGACGACGGCATTATTCAGCGCACTATTCGCGCCATCAAGGCTGAACTGCCGCAGCTGACGGTGATCACCGATGTGTGTATGTGTGAATATACCGACCACGGCCATTGCGGCGTTATTAAAGATGGCGATGTGGATAACGACGCCACGCTGGAGCTGTTGGCGGCGGAGGCGTTGTCTCATGCCCGGGCCGGAGCGGATATTGTCGCTCCCAGCGATATGATGGATGGACGGATCAGCGCCATTCGCGCCCGGCTGGACGACAACGGTTTCAGCCATATTCCCATTATGAGCTATGCGGTTAAATACGCCAGCGCCTACTATGGCCCGTTTCGGGATGCCGCCGATTCCACGCCGCAGTTTGGCGACCGGCGCAGTTACCAGATGGATCCGGCCAACCGGCTGGAGGCGGTACGCGAAGCGGCGCTGGATGTGGAGGAGTGTGCCGATTTTCTGATGGTGAAACCGGCGCTGGCCTATATGGATATCATCCGCGATATCAAGGAACGCTTCGATCTGCCTCTGGTGGCCTACAACGTCTCCGGCGAGTACGCCATGCTCAAAGCGGCGGCGGAGCGTGGCTGGATCGATCACGACCGGGTGATGATGGAGACTCTTACCGGTTTCAAACGTGCCGGTGCCGATCTGATCATCACCTATCATGCTAAAGAGGCGGCCCGGCTGCTGCAGCGGTAGATGGTACGTTGGCAACGGATACTTACACCGTCCAAGCTGCTGGTGCTGTCGTTTGCGGCGCTGATTGTGCTGGGCAGCCTGGCGCTGCTGCTGCCGGGTACCACGGTGCTGGCGCGCGGAGCGTCGTTTAGCGATGCGCTGTTCACCGCTACCTCGGCGGTGTGTGTTACCGGGCTGGTGGTGCGTGATACTGGGCGCGATTTTACGCTGTTCGGCCAGGTGATTATTCTGCTGCTGATTCAGGTTGGTGGGCTGGGTATTCTGACCTTTTCCAACCTGCTGCTGTTGTTGCGGCGCGGTAAGATCGATCTGTCGCGGCGGATGCTGCTGCAGGAGAGTTTCGGCATGCTGCCGACGGTAACGCCGCGCGAGCTGATCCGCAGTGTGGTCGGCTACACCTTGATCGTGGAGGGTGTCGGCGCTGTAGTGCTGGCGCTGCGATTTATCTTTACCTACCACATGGAAGCGGGGCAGGCGCTGTGGGCCGGGGTATTTCATTCCGTGTCGGCCTTTTGCAACGCCGGATTCAGTTTGTTTTCCGACAGCCTCATCAGTTATCGCGACGACTGGGTGATTAACCTTACCATCATTGTGCTCATCATTCTCGGTGGCCTGGGCTTTGTGGTGGCCGCTGATATCAAGCAATGGCTGGCCGGGCAGCGCCGCAGGCGGCGGGTGCGTATCAGCCTGCACAGCAAGGTGGTGCTTGTTACTTCACTGGTGCTGGTGGCCGCCGGTACACTGCTGTTTTTTGTGCTGGAGCTCACTGACGATGCCATGCCGGTGTCATTTGTCAGCCACTTGTGGCAGAGCCTGTTTCTGTCTGTCACCGCCCGTACCGCCGGTTTCAATAGTGTTGATATCGCCAGCCTGACCAATGCCAGTCTGTTGATTCTGATGTTGCTTATGCTGGTGGGCGGTTCGCCTGGTTCCACCGCCGGTGGCATGAAAACCACCTCCATCGCCGCCATGGCGGCACTGTTGCGCTCGCGTATTCGCAACCGCGCCAAGGTGGAGATGTTCAACCGCAGCCTGCCGCCGGAGACTGTTACCAAGGCGTTGACCACGGTGGCGGCGTTTCTTGGCGTGGTGATCGTGGCGGTGATTATGCTGCAGGTAAGCGAGCTGTTCGGCGTGCCCCACTGCCAGCATCGCGGCCAGTTTCTCGAATATCTGTTTGAGGTGGTATCGGCTCTGTGTACGGTGGGTCTTTCCACCGGCATAACCGCCACCCTGTCGGAGCCGGGGCGGCTGATCATTGTCATGTGCATGTTTCTTGGCCGTTTAGGGCCGGTGCTGATTGCCAGCTCGGTGATCGGGACGCGCCAGCGGCTGGAATATTCCTATGCGGAAGAGGATATTATTGTTGGCTGACAGGAGATAGCTGATGGCAACCACAAAAACAGACAGGTCGGTAGCGGTGATGGGGCTGGGTACCTTTGGCGAGCAGATTGTCAAAACCCTGTACGATGGCGGCATATTTACTGTGGCGGTGGATCACAATCAGGGCATTGTCGACCGGATGGCGCCGTTTGCTTCCAAGGTAATCTGCACCGATATCACCAATCGCGAGGTGTTGCAGGGCCATGGCGTGTTTGATGTCGATGTGGCGGTGGTGGCGCTGCGGCGCCATTTTGACATTACCGTGCTGGTAACCAACATGCTTAAAAAAGTCGGCGTGGAGGAGATCATGGTGCAGGTGGATACCGAGCAGGAGGCGGACGCCATCCGTGCCGTCGGGGCTACCTCGGTGGTGTTCCCCCAGCGTGATATGGCCATTCAGATCGCCCACGATATCATCTCGCCCAATATCAGCAACTACCTGCCTCTGGGCACCAACGTTTCCATTGTCGAAGTGCCGCTGCCCCCTTCTTTTGTCGGTAAATCCCTCATTGAGCTCGATCTGCGCAAAAAATATCACATCACCGTAATCGCCATCCGCAGTGAGGTGCAGGGGCGTGAGCAGGTAACGCCCAACCCGTCGCCGGAGGAGCCGCTGGAGGACGGTGCGGTACTGCTGGTATTGGGGGAAAATGATGTGCTGAGTCATTTCAGCGCGGCAACCAAGGCGTAGATACGCTGCGGTGGCTGCTCTGCTGCTATCGGGAGGAGTTCGTGGCCGGTATTTTGGGTTTGGTATTGATTGCCGTAGTTTTTGCCATTCTGGCATTGCTGGTTGTGGTGTTGCTGCGGCAGAGCAAGGGTTTTGCCGATGTGTCGGCCATGGTGCGCGCCGGAGTACGCGCCGAACTGGCCGCTGAGCGGGAGGCGACACGTGCGGCCGAAAGGGCTCTGCGCGCCGAAGTCACCAGCGGCCTCGAACGCAATGCCGCCATGGTTACCGACACGCTTGGCAAAATGGCGGCGCTGCAACAGACACAACTGGAGGGGATGGGCCGACAGCTCAGGGAGTTGGCGCAGACCAACCTCGACGGACTGGAACGCATCCGCGCCACCTTCGATAACCGCGTCAGGGAAATGCAGGAGAGTAACGAGAAAAAACTGGACGAAATGCGCCGGACTGTAGACGAAAAGTTGCATGACACCCTGGAAAAACGGCTGGGCGAGTCGTTTAAGCTGGTCAGTGATCGTCTCGAAACGGTACACAAAGGTTTGGGTGAGATGCAGCATCTGGCTACTGGTGTCGGTGATCTCAAACGGGTACTCACCAATGTCAAGGCGCGTGGCACCTGGGCCGAAGTGCAACTGGAAGCCCTTCTTGAACAGGTTCTTACCGCCGGTCAATTTGACAAAAATGTGTGTGTTAAACCCGGCAGTGCCGAGCGGGTGGAGTTTGCTGTTCGTCTGCCCGGCCCTACAGATGATCCCGATACGCCAGTATGGCTGCCCATCGACTCCAAGTTCCCCCAGGAAGATTATGTGCGCCTGCAAAACGCCGCCGACCATGGTGACGCGGCGGCGGTGCAGGCGGCGGCGGACGGTCTGGCCAAAACGGTGCGGAGCGAGGCCAGGGATATCCACGACAAATATATCGCACCACCGGCGACAACGGATTTTGCCATCATGTTTCTTGCCACCGAGGGATTACATGCCGAAATTCTCCGGCAGCCGGCGTTGGTGGAAGAGTTGCAGTGCCGCTACCGGGTAGTTGTGGCCGGGCCCACCAACCTGGTGGCAATACTGAGCAGTTTGCGTCTCGGTTTTCAGACGCTGGCGATTGAACAGCAGGCTGCGGAGGCCTGGCGTATTCTGGGGGCGGTAAAAAGCGAATTCAGCAAATTTGGCGAAGTGTTGGCCAAGGTGAAAAAACAGTTGAACACTGCCAGCCGTACCATCGATCAAACCGAGGTTCGTACCCGGGCCATGGAGAGAAAACTGCGCAGTGTCGAGCAGTTGCCGGCTGCCGAAACGGCGACAATGTTTGCGCAGGTACAGAACGCTACGGCGGAAAACGCCGCTGATGACGAGTAGAGCAGTGGTTGTTCGCAGTTGATTTTGGCAAATATGAGAATGTTGCTGTCGGCGCGTTTGTGTTACACTGTGATATGAGTGATATCTTCGCAGTGAGGTGTGCCGTGAGCGTATGCAGATGGGTGACGATCCTGGTGCTGATGGTGTTCCTGCCGTTGTCGGCGGCAGCGGCGGTGCGGCGCGCGGAGATTGTCCTCGGTATGTCCACCGCCCTTAGCGGCCCGGCATCCCAGTTGGGTTTGCGCATGCGCGCCGGTGTCGAGCTGGGGTTGCGCCAGGCCAATAGTGCCGGCGGCGTTCATGGCGTGCCTCTGCGCCTGATTTGCTATGATGACGGCTACGAGCCCGGTCGTGTCGATGACAACATCCACACCCTGATAAAACACGATCATGTTCTGGCAATTATCGGCAACGTCGGTACGCCCACCGCCGTTGTTACCCTCCCTATTATCGAAGCTGCCAGAGTCCCCTTTGTTGCACCCTTTACCGGTGCTGGCCTGCTGCGTAAAAATCCCCCTGATCGTTACGTAATCAATTATCGCGCCAGCTACAAACAGGAGCTGGATGCCATGATTGACGCCCTGTGTGATCATGGCGGTCTACGTCCAGATCAGATAGCTTTTTTCACTCAGCGCGATGGTTATGGCGATGCCGGTTATGCCGCTGGTGTCGACGCCTTGTGTCGCCATGGTCTCAGCCGCGAGAGCAATGTGGTACATGTGCGCTACGAGCGTAATACCCTGGCGGTGGAGAATGCACTGGCCGATATGCTGCTGGCGCAAAACGATATTCGCGCGGTGATCATGGTGGGAGCCTATGCGCCCTGTGCTCGTTTTATTCGCCTGGCCCGGCAATACGCCTTTACGCCATTGTTTTTCAACGTGTCGTTTGTTGGTAGCGAAATGTTGCAACAGCAGTTGGGCAGCGCTGCCGACGGCGTGCTGGTAACCCAGGTAGTGCCGCTGTTGGCGCAGCACAGGGTACCGGTGGTGCGCGAATATATGGCGGCGCTGCATCGTTTTACCCCGGCGGATAAAGCCAATTATGTCGGGCTGGAAGGCTATATCGCCGTCAAAATGTTGCTCAAGGCGCTGGAGCAGCTCGATCCGGCCACCATGGATCGCGAACAGGTGATTACCGCCTTTGAGCAGTTGGGCACTTTTGATATCGGTATCGGTAAGCCATTGTATCTGGATGCCCGCCATCATCAGGCCAGCAATCATGTGTGGGTGACTCGTCTGGGCAAAGGTGGTGTCGAGCCGTTTTGCTGGCAGCAGATTGCCACCATGCTGCGTGAAAGCAAGTGTCGATGAAACAGATAGCTCCCCGTTATACAATCATTCTGCTGGTGTGGCTGCTTATCCTGGTGGCGGCCCTGGCAGTGTTTGCCGTAGTGGAGATGGGGTCCCGTACCGTTGCCGGTATCAACCAGAAAGAAGATGCTCTGCGGCGCCAGATTGTCGACGATCAGCAGGGAATCGAAACATTGGCCAATGCCATGGCGGCGGTGCGCTTTGAATCGGTAAAATTGTTTCATGATACCGATCAGCTCAACAGCTATGGTGCCACGACCAGGGAGTACATCACGACCATGCAGAAACTGCTCAGCACCGGTACGGATTTTCTGCCGGTGAATGGGGAGGAATTTATCCATCTGTTGCAGAGTTTTTCTACCCAGGTGGCTCAGGCGCAACGTTGGGCTGACGAGTTTCGGGCGGTGATGAGCAGGTATCGCCGCCAGAAACAGTCGCCGCGAGCAGTACAGTTGCTGCGTCGTCTGCGTACTCAGATGGATATCCAGCTGGGCCAGCGGCGCCTGCGCGAAGCGGCGCTGGTGCGGCGTTGGCGCCATGCCCGTGCTGCTGCACGCGACAAACTGGCCGCACAGATCGCCAGTTTGCGCGGTGAAAGCGACCATGTTCTGCTCAAGGAGGTAAAGGCCGATGTCGATAATCTGTTGTTGCCGGTGGCGATGCTGCTGGCGGCGGACAATATGGAACAGATTGCCGATATTCGCGACAATGTCATGAAACAGGGGCTGGATCGGTTGCAGCGTAATCTGGATATCCTGGCTGGTGCCGATAGCGGTATGGCTGATGCGCGCCAGATTCTGGCGCAGATCAAGGTGACCCTGTTCGGGGCTGACCATTTGGTGGACAGTAAGTACCAGACAATAATTGTTACCGGCGGGTTGTGCCGACTGTGCGAAGAACGGATTGAGTTGGTGCAACAGGGCCAGCATCTGGAGCAGCAGTTGCTGGTCAGTTACGCCCGGCTGGAAAAATTTAACGCCATCCTCGTGGCCAAAATCCAGCAACGTTTCGAAACTCTCGGGCGCCAGTTTGAACAACTGGTGGCAGCGGAGGTGTGGCGGGCCAAGGTTTGGGGGGCGGTGGTATTACTGGTGCTGGTGGTGCTGGGGGCGGTTATTTCCCTGGTTATTCAGCGCCAGGTACGGCAGATGGCGTTGTTGCAGCAGCGTAATGATCTTATTCTGAATGCCGCTGGTGACGGTATTATCGGTTTTGATGCCCAGGGTAATACTGTTTTTGTCAATCCGGCGGCCGCGCGGTTGTTGGGTTACGACAAAAATGAACTGCTTGGCAACGAATTGAGCTGTTTCCTGCCGTTGCAGGATGACAGCGGCACCAGTTTGGAAGGGGTGGCGCATCCGTTGTACCGGGTGTTGACGCTGTGTAAGGATGAAAAATATAATTCCAGTCACCAGATCTGCCAGCGCGCTGACGGTTCCACCTTTCATATCCAGTATGTCATCACCCCCATTATCGACAAATATGGCCACAACCATGGCGGAGTGCTGGTGTTTGCCGACATTACCGAGCAGCAGTTGGTAAAACAGCGTCTGCAGGAGAAGACCAACCTGCTCGATCATCTGGCCAATCACGATCAGCTCACCGGTCTGCCCAACCGGCGTCTGTTTCGCGATCGGTTGTTTGTCATGCTGGAGCAGGCACATAGCGACCACGGCATGGTGGCAGTATGCTTTATTGACCTCGATCGCTTTAAGCAGATCAACGATACTCTTGGCCATGATATGGGAGATAAACTGCTCATCGCGGTGGCGCACCGGTTGCAATGCAGTCTGGGCGATGACGGCTTTCTGGCTCGCCTTGGTGGTGATGAATTTGTGGTTATTATTACGGCTGAAGGTGATATCGAGCCGCTATACAGCGATATCTGCAGCCGGTTTCTGGCTTGTCTGGCGCGGGAATTTGAGATCGATGACCACCAGCTGTTTATTTCCGCCAGTATCGGTGTAAGTTGTTATCCCGACGATACCACCGATGCCTCAGTGCTGATGGCCAACGCCGATGTGGCCATGTACTATGCCAAACACAGCGGTAAAAATACCTTCACCCGTTACACCGTGCATATGAATGCCAGAGCGCGCGAAATGCAGGAGCTGGAAATACATCTGCGTTATGCTTTGGATAAACAGCAGTTTGAACTTTACTACCAGCCTCAGGTCGACATGAATGGTGGTGCCCTGGTGGGGGTAGAGGTGCTGGTACGTTGGAATCATCCTGAATACGGGCTGGTGGCGCCGGACGATTTTATTTCTCTGGCTGAGGAATCTGGGCTTATCATCCCCTTGGGCGCGTGGATTATCGATTCTGCCTGCCGCCAGCACAACGCGTGGCGCGAGGCCGGTCTGGCGCTGGTGCCGATAGCTATCAATATCTCTGCGGTTCAGTTCAGCAGCGATCTGCTGACCACGGTAAGTGATGCGTTGCAGCGTTATAATCTGGAGCCGGCGCTGTTGGAGCTGGAGATTACCGAAAGTCTGCTGATGGAGGATAATCAGCATATCATCAATGTGCTCGCGGCCTTCAAGCAACTGGGTGTCAATATTGCCATTGATGATTTTGGCACCGGCTATTCATCTCTTAGCTATTTGCAACGGATGCCGGTGAGTAAACTGAAAATTGATCGCCGTTTTGTCAGCTCGGCGGAGGTGGACGACAACGATGCCGCCATCACCGCATCTATTATCACCTTGGGGCATAACATGGGGTTGTCCGTTATTGCCGAAGGGGTGGAAACCGATGGACAGGCACGCTTTTTGCTAGCCAACGGTTGCAATCTGGCGCAGGGATATTACTACTCCCGTCCGCTGCCGACGGCGGAATTTGAACAGTGGTTGCGCTAGGAGTGTGTCGGACTTTCCATGAATCGGCTGCAAAACCGTCTGGTGCATATTCCCGCTTCTCTTCGACCAATAGTTACGGCTATTCGCCTTCAAACGAGCGAAAATCTGTCCTCGACCAGTCGATTTTTCGCTTACAATCCGTAAAGTCAGACACACTCCTGGCATAAGCGATAAAAAGCGGCCCCGTCGCTACAGCGACGGGGCCGTAATGTTGCTTTGCTCAATGTACGAGACTGTTAACGTACCAGCGGGCCGGCGGCGCAGATTTCGGCGCTGACGCCGTCGGCAAATTTTTTAAAATTGGCATGAAACGCCTTGGCCAGATGGGTGGCTTTGGCGTCGTAGGCATCTTTGTCTGCCCAGGTGTTGCGCGGGTCGAGAATATCTGCCGGTACGTCTGGACAACTGGTGGGGATGTGCAGGCCGAAGAATTGTTCCTGCTTGAATTTTACGTCGTTGAGTTTTCCTTCCAGAGCCGCGTTGAGCATGGCGCGGGTGTACTTGATCTTCATGCGTGATCCGACGCCGTAGGGACCACCGCTCCAGCCGGTGTTGACCAGCCAGCAGGAAACATTGTGCTGGCGGATCTTCTCTTTGAGCAGATTGCCGTATTCCGACGGATGCAGAGGCATAAACGGAGCGCCGAAGCAGGCGGAGAAGGTGGTCTGCGGTTCGGTTACCCCTTTTTCGGTGCCGGCCAGTTTGGCGGTGTAGCCGGAGATGAAGTGATACATGGCCTGTTCCGGGGTCAGCCTGGAGATCGGCGGCATCACCCCGAACGCGTCGGCGGTAAGCATGATGATGTTTTTTGGATGACCGGCGCTGCCTTCGGGTACGATGTTGGGAATTAGCTCCAGCGGATAGGCGGCACGAGTGTTTTCGGTAATGCTGTCGTCATCGAGGTCGGCAATGCGCTGATCGTCGTCAAAGACCACATTTTCTAGAATGGTGCCGAAACTGCGCGTGCATTTGAAGATTTCCGGCTCTGCCTCAGCACTGAGGTTTATCACCTTGGCATAGCAGCCACCTTCAAAGTTGAAAATGCCGCTGTCGCTCCAGCCGTGTTCATCGTCGCCGATAAGGCGGCGGTTTGGGTCGGCAGACAGGGTGGTTTTGCCGGTGCCGGACAAGCCGAAGAAGATGGCGGCATCACCGTCTTTACCGACGTTGGCGCTGCAGTGCATGGGCAGTACGCCATGCTGTTTTGGCAGCAGATAGTTGAGAACCGAAAATACCCCTTTTTTGATCTCGCCGCTGTAGGCGGCGGCAGCGATGAGGATGATGCGCCGCTCAAAATTGATGATGATGGCTGCTTCGGAGCGGGTGGCGTCGATTTCGGGTATGGCTTTGAAATCCAGTGCCGCCACTACAGTAAAACCGGGGGTGAAATTTTCCAGCTCGGCACTGGTGGCCCGGCGCAGCATGTTGTGGGCGAACAGGCTCTGCCAGGCGTGGGTGGTGATTACCCGTACCGGCAGGCGGTACTGTTTGTCGGCACCGGCAAAGCAATCCTGTACATAAAGTTGGCGCTGTTGCAGAAAAGCGCATACGCGGTTATACAGGGCATCGAATTTATCCGCCGGGAACGGCCGGTTGACATCGCCCCACCAGATATCGGCGCCGCTGGCGCCGCCATCGACAATGTAACGATCGTTGGGGGAGCGGCCGGTGTAATCACGGTTGGTTACCGCAATAGGGCCCTGATAGCTGATAATGCCCTCGTTGTTGCGGATTACCTCTTCGTAGAGTGCTGCCGGTGAAAGGTTGCGTTTGACGCCGGTTACGTTGGTGATGCCATGTTGCTGCAGGTCGATGTCAGTCATGATGATCTTGTTCCTTTACGTTAGAGAAGCGTAGTTTGAACGAGAAGAATGATGATTGAAATCCCTTAGCATAACCGCTCAGGACAAGCTAGTCAAGAAAAACTGTCAGTATTCGGCGAAAATAGCACGTTACGTACAGGTGAGTGGGAGGTTTATGCGAGATGGGGCGGAACAAATCTTGATGTGGTGCTGTGTCCGGTGCCGAGATGAATCCGGCACCGGACTGTTAGCGGATGGGGCTATTCGTTGAGATTGTCGGTGCCGACGCTGGGATTGACGCAGCGCATCTGCAGCTCAGCAGCGATTTCGGCCAGTTTTTTGGCCGTGGGTGAATCGGGATAGCTCTCGATCATCGGTTTGCCGTCGTCACCGGCTTCCACCATGCGTGGATCCATGGGGATCTGCCCCAGAAACGGCACCTGCATATCTGCGGCCATTTTTTGGCCGCCGCCTTTTTTGAAGATGTCGGTGGTTTTGTTACAGTGGGGGCAGACAAAACCGCTCATGTTTTCGATGATGCCGTATACCGGCATCTCCAGCTTGCGGCAGAAGGTAACCGATTTGCGTACATCCACCAGCGCCACTTGCTGTGGTGTGGTGACCAGCACCGCCCCGCAGCCGTCACCGAGCATCTGGGCGATGGTGAGGGGTTCATCGCCGGTACCGGGCGGGCAGTCGACGATGAGATAATCGAGCTCGCCCCACTGAACGTCCTTGATGAACTGCTGGATTACACCGGCTTTGGCCGGGCCGCGCCAGATCAGTGCGTCATCCTGGGATTCGAGTAAAAAACCGATGGACATCATCTTCAGGTTGCCGCGCTGCAGCGGTACCATTCCCGCTTCGTTTACCGGCGGATGCTGTCCCTCCCAACCGAGGATGGTGGGGATGCTGGGACCGTGCAGGTCGATATCCATCAGTCCCACCGTGGCGCCTTGCTGTGCCAGAGTCACCGCCAGGTTGGCAGCGGTGGAACTTTTGCCTACGCCACCCTTGCCAGACATTACCAGTATCTTATGTTTTATCGCCGCCAGATTGCTGGCTATCCGTTCCTGGGCCAGTTTCTGGTCGCAACTTCGCTTGTCGCTGTCGGAGCAGCTGCCACTTTTGGAACAGCCGCTGCATGGATCTTGTGCCATGGTCGATCTCCTTTGTTTAATCTGTATATTTTCCGGACTGCGGCAGTCCGACACAACCGTTCAAAACTAATCTTCCGGCTGGCGGATGTCAATTGGCAATTGGCTGTTTTGTCGCTTATTCCACCGCCAGCAGGCCGGGATGGTTGCCGGTGATGCAGCGGCTGCCGTCCGCCTCAATGACAAAGGTGTTTTCCGTTCCCACCAGACCGATTCCGTCTATACCCCGTTTCGGTTCGATAGCCATCACCATGTGTTGCTGTAGCGGCGTGCTGAACCCGGGCGCCACCACCGGCCATTCGTCGATATGCAGACCGATGCCGTGGGCGAGAAAACGGGCGCGGCGCTGGCGGTAGCCCATAAAGTTGGCGAGAAAATCATCACTCTGTTCAGCCATGACCTGTCGGTAAATCTGTTCCGGTATCGCTTCTGAGCGCAGCATTTGTGCCACGCGATCCTGGATGGCGACACAGCGGCGGTGGCTGTCCACGGCGTGGCTGGGCAGGTGACCGCGAAAAACGTAGGTCATGGTCTTGTCGGTATGGTAGCCGTCGACGCCGCAGCCGATGTCGACAAATACCAGATCGCCGTCGCGCAGTGTCCGCTCCCGGCTGCCAAGCAACGGTACCGCAGCCGACAGGCCGTAGTTGCCGCCGGGGCCGTCAAACGAGGTGGGGTAGATGGAGCTGGTGCCGAAAGCGATGTGGCCGATTAGTACTTCGGTATCAAACATACTAAAGCGCGCCAGCCCGTGGTGACCGGCCTTGACCAGCAACGGGTACAGCTCGCTGGCCAGATCGGCTTCGCTCATGCCGCGGCGCAGCAGTTTGGGCAGCTCCTGTTCCAGTATGCGCTGATGAATTGCACCGCTGCGCTCCATTCGTTCCAGTTCCCAGGCGCTCTTGACGGCGCGTACCGCGCTGATGGCGGCATCGGCGCTGTGATATTCCCTGAAACCGAAATGTTTGTTGAAGCGCTGGTACAGTGCCAGAGGCAGGTGCTCCATCTCCAGATGGATAGTGTCCGGCAGCGGCTGCATGGCGGCAGCGGCGTCGCGAAAGCTGTTCATGGGGCGGATATCGGCGAATTCCGCTTCGTCCAGCGCCCGTTCCAGACTGCGGCGTACCCAGTATACTGCCGCTCCATCGCGTGGAATCAGCACTACGCCGTCCTGCATGGTGCCGGTGAAGTAATATTGATTGACTTTAGTGAAAATAGCCACCATGCGCCAGTTCGGCGCGGTGATGCACAGGTGGTGGCGCAAAGCTTCGAGGCGCTGATGCAGTTCAGCGCGTGGGACAGTGCAGCTCATAGTTAAAATACCTCACAGGGTGGAGATAAGTATTTCGCTGCCGCAGCTATACGGTGACGAACGATGCATGTATAGCATCCGACTCGGTGGTGTGCAAACAGTAATGATTGCTGCGACTGCATGCCACATTATTTCTGTTGTGCCTGTGCGACGCGGGTGATTGTGAAACTGGTAAATACTTTGCGTGGTTTGCTACGGCGAAACTGTATTAAATTCTTGCTTTGTCGGGCGTAACATACTAAACATAGGGAGCTGGTTGCAATCTTAATGATAGTAGATATCACTTATTTGGTTGCGCTAATTATATTGCTGCTGTGTGTGGTGTAGTGTTGTCAAAATACCACATTAAATGACGTTTTCAGGGTTGTGTTGATGGAAGCTCTAGCTAATTTTCTTGTTGTTGTCGGTGCGCTGGTGCTGGTGGCGGCGCTGATACCGGTAAAACGTTTGTGGCAACGTCTGCCGTGTGGAAGCTTGCGTTTTGCCTGGATGTTGCTATCGGTGTTTATCGGTATGTTTATCGTCGGTTACCTGTTGTACGCCCACCTGTTTTGGGGTGCGGCGCATCATTGGTCCAATATGGTGGTGCCGGCGATTTTCAATCTGGGGGCGCTGTTTGTGCTTATTGTCTGTTCCCTGTCGGCTAAAACCGCTGATGATGTAACCCGTCTGTGTCATCTTGAACACGAAAATGTCACTGACCCGCTTATGGGGATATACAATCGCCGTTATCTCGATCGCAGCTTGAGTCAAGAGGTGGCCAAGGCGCGTCGCTATGGTTTGGAATTGTCGGTAATGATGATCGATATTGACTATTTTAAGCGGGTTAACGACAGTTTTGGTCATTCTGTGGGCGACCGGGTGCTGCAGTCGCTGGCCCGCCTGCTCGATAACAGCGTGCGCGATTTTGACCGGGTGTTCCGCTATGGCGGCGAGGAGATTGTGTTGTTGCTGCCTTACACCGGCATCGACGGCGCGATGGTTCTGGCTGATCGCCTGCGTGGCTGGGTGGAAGAGCGGGTTATGGTGGAGCATGCCGGCCAGGAGATTTCCATAACTATCAGCTGTGGTATTAGCAGTTTCTGCCCCGACAGCGACGATGAAGGTACTCTGATGGCACGCGCGGATGAAGCACTCTATCGTGCCAAGCGGCTTGGGCGTAACCGGGTGGAACGGGCACTGCCGCCGGAAGATGATAAGGTAACGGTTTTGCAGGAGGCTGAGGCCTGATGCAGGTATTTTCCTGCAAATTGATGAAGAATCATCGCACCAGGATGTTTGTTACCAGCCTGGCGTTGCTGATGCTTCTGCTGCTGTTGCTGAGCATTTACCACTATTACGAGGATCGCGGTCTGGCGTTGCGCAGTATAGATGAGCGCCTGTATGCCGGGGTGACGGCGGCGCGCTACGTTGTTGGCGACGGTGGTGTCGTAATTGCCGCTGCCGACCAGCCGTTGCCGCTGCCTTATCGCCGTATTGCCGCCAAATTGCAGCATCTGGCGGCTGAGATGGGCCTGAAGGATCTGTATGCCCTGGCTGTTGCTGATGGCGCGGTGCGCGTGGCGCTGACCAGCGACGCGCGAGTTTATCCGCCGTCAGCTAAATATGGCGATGTTGGTGCCGAGGTGCTGGTCAAGCTGAAGCAGCCACTTTATCTTTCCGCCGGTCGAGATAGCCACCATCGCAGTATTATAATTCCCTGCATGGCCAGCGGCGGTAGCCGTTACTGGCTGGGTGCCGATATAGACAGCGATCTGGTTGACAAAGCGCTCAGTGCCAATTTTCAGCGGGCATTGTTACAATGCGTTGTTTTGCTGATTCTTAGTATCCCTTTAACTGCTCTGTTTGTATTGCCGCTGGCCTGCCAGTTGTATACCCATGAGCTTACCGGCCTGCCCAACCGGGCGCGCCTTAAAAAAGACCTGGAAAGGTGGCGCTTGCCACAGTTGATGCTTATCGACGTCGACGGTTTCAAAGATATAAACAACTACTACGGCGTACGGGTTGGTGATCAGCTGCTTATCCGTATGAGTGAAATTATCAAGGCGCTAATTCCGGCGGGAACACGCTTGTACAAGCTGGATGGCGATGAGTTTGCCGTACTCAGCGAGGCTTCGCCGCAGTGTATATCGGTCGATTATCTTATTACCAGAATCAATGAGCAGCGAATTGAATTTGAACAGACGGAATTTCGCCTGTCGGTAACGGCAGGAGTAGCGCAAGGCACCGATCAGATTATCGAGCACGCCGATTTGGCGCTGAAGGAAGCCAAGCGGGTGCTTACGCCGTACAAGTTCTATTCCAGCTACCTGCATACGGTGCAGGCCAGCCGCGCCAATCTGTTGTGGACATACAAGTTGCGTGACGCCATCGACTGTGGGCGCATTGTCGCCTATTTTCAGCCTATTCACAACAATCGCAGCGCGGTAGTCAGTCACTACGAAGCGCTGGTGCGTCTGTGCGAAGAGGACGGGACTGTAGTCGGTCCCAACTTCTTTATGGAAGCGGCGCGTCGTTCCCGTATCTATGGCCGTCTGACGGTGTTTATGTTGCAGGCAGCACTGCGGTTTATTGAGGAAAATGACGTCTGCTGTTCGGTAAATCTGCTCAACGAGGATATTGTTGTCGAGGAAAGCCGTTGGCAGATAATTGATCATATCCGCCGGGCGCCAGGACGCAAACGGCTTATCTTTGAGATCGTCGAATCGCAGGGGATCGACAATTATGACGTTATCCGCGCCTTTATAGAGCAGGTACGTACTTACGGTGTACGTGTTGCCATAGATGATTTTGGTACCGGCTACTCCAATTTCGACCACATCTCCCATCTGGATATCGATTACATCAAAATTGATGGCAGCCTTATCGAACAGTTAGGCAGCTCGGCGCGTTCGCGCACTATTGTTGAGGCTATCATCCACTTTGCCACTGAGCTGAACATCGATACTATAGCCGAATATGTCTCCAGCGCCGAGTTGCAGCGGATTGTCTGCGAGATGGGTATTGGCTATTCCCAGGGTTATTTCATCGGTAAACCTCTGCCCGGTGCCGTGGGCTGTTGCGATTGCGACGATAACGAGAAAACAGTTTCATAAACCGGCTTAAAAGAGTATACAGCGGTAGTTTGTGTTTGCAGAGTTGTAGCGTGGGGGAGTTTATGGCTTGTAAGCGTGGCTGGAGGATTTCGCTGGTGGTAGTGGCGCTGTTTTGTGCCTGTTATTCCTTGCCGTCTGACTGGTTGACAGCAGCGACTGGCTGGCCGGTGCCGCTTCAAAGCGGTCTGCGGCAGGTGCGCGATTTTGTCCACAATCAGGCGCTTTATGCTTTGATTCCACTGTGTATATTTGTTGCTGCCGTGCAGGTTATGTTGCCCAAGGATGTCGAGAACGCCGAGGGATTGCCGGTGCGACCGATTTACCAGTTGGGAATTCTCTTTGCCAGTATGCTGGCACTGCTGGTCAGTTTGAATGTGCCGGAGATTCTGCCGCGTTATGGCATCTGGGGGCGACTGTACAATAATCGCGAACTGTTTGTATTGATGGCGACAGCGCTGTTTTGCTGGTGCCTGTGGCGCTGGTTTCGGGTGAAATTTACCGCGTTGATAGCGGTCGCCATCCCGGTGCTGTTTGTGTCGTTTATGCTGCCGCATTCGCCGCAATTGCCGATTATACTGGCATTGCTGGGTTTCGCCCTTATCCTTGTTACCCGGGAAGATAACCCGCAAATGGGGCAGTGGTTTGATGCCGCCTGGAGCCTGGTATGTAATACCTTGCCGTTGTTGGTGCTGGTTATTTTTGTCCTTGCTGTTCTGGGGGCAGTTGTTGCAGGGCTCTGACCCGTGTAATCAAATTTAGGGAGCTTGACTGACTGAATCATGAGACGGATATTTGCTGTTGTTTCTGTACTGGTATTGGTGCTGTGGTCAGGGATTGCTCTGGCAGCGGCGACGGGCGTTCTGTATTTTCCTCATATTGCCAGCGATGGCAGTTGGGAGACCGAGATCGGGATAATAAATGCCGCTGAAAAAAATCTCGCCGGCACATTGTATGCCTATGATGACAACGGCGGTGAACTTACTACGCGCACGGTGTCTCTGGCCCCCCATGGTCGAGTGGAAGTCAAAGTGGGTAGTGCGTTCAGCCAGCCGGAACACATACGTTATATGAAATTTGTTCCCAATGCTGCTGTTGCAAATTGTACCGGCTATGAGAAATATTATCAGGCCGGGCAGCGAGTGGCTGTTCCCGCAGTCAGTCGGATCAACAGTGGCGATCTGTACGTGAGCCATATCGCCGTAAGTGATGAATGGTGGACCGGCATGGCGCTGGTCAATACCAACAGCAGTGCCAAGACCATCACCATAACCGGCAGCGACGGCAGTGTGCAGAGTGTTACCATGCAGCCGGGCCAGCATCTGGCAGCGACTTTTAACAGCCCCATAGACTCGGCGGTAATCGGCAATGCCGCAGGCATCATCGGTCTGGAACTGTTCGGCAGTACTCCCGCCGCTTCGCGCCACTATCTCAGCGGTATTCTCCTCACCGATCAGAGTGCGGCAGAGTTGTACTATCCCCACGTGGCCAGCGACAGTAACTGGTGGACAGGGATTGTCGCCTATAATCCCGCTGCCGCGGCGGCGACTCTGACCATCACACCATATACTGCCGCTGGCACAGCATTGTCCACCTCATCCATTGTCATTGGTGCCGGTGGCAAGTATATCGGCACGGCATCCGGTCTGAAACTGCCGCCCGGTGCGGCATGGTTTAAAGTTGCTTGCAGTACACCGATTACCGGGTTTGAATTGTTTGGTACCAATGACGGCAGAGATCTGGCCGGGTATACAGCGGTCAATATCAATAGTGCCAACGGAGTATTCTGCAAGACTGATCATGCTGGCTGGTGCGGTATTGCGTTTGTCAATGCCACTGATACTGCTGCCAATGTAGCTCTGACTGCACTGGATAATGATGGTAAGGTTGTTGCTACAGCTATAGTAAATCTGCCCGGTAACGGCAAAGCGGTGAAACTTGCTGAAAATTTTTTTACCTTGGCGGATATAAGCAAGGCAAGTTATATTCGCTTTAGCTCCGATCAGGATATTATTGGTTTTCAGCTCAACGGCTCAGCCGACGGCATGATGCTCGATGGCTTGCCGGCGCTGGCGGAAGGTCGCGTTGGCGGCAGCACCATGAGCGATGCTACTACGGGGATGGAGTTCGTCTGGGTTGCCGGTGGCTGCTATCAGATGGGCAGTCCAGCTGGCGAAGCAGAGCGGGACAGCGATGAAGGGCCGGTACATGAGGTCTGTGTCGATGGTTTCTGGATGGGGAAATACGAAGTTACCCAAGGACAGTGGCGAAAGATCATGTCTGCCAATCCGGCTCATTTTGAAAAGGGGGACAACTATCCGGTGGAAAGCGTCAGCTGGAACGAGGTGCAGAATTTCATCCAGCAACTAAACAGCAGCAGCGGCAAGAATTATCGCCTGCCATCTGAGGCGCAGTGGGAGTACGCTTCGCGCGGTGGCGGCAGCGGTATCTATTCCGGCAGCGGTGCAGTTGACAGCGTTGCCTGGTATTATGGTAACAGCAACGGCACCAGTGCCGTGGGACAAAAGCAGCAGAACGGTTTCGGCCTGTACGATATGAGCGGAAACGTGTCGGAATGGTGTCAGGACTGGTACGCCAGCGATTACTACACCTACAGCGTAAAAAATAATCCGCCCGGCCCTGCCACTGGCACCATGAGGGTGTTGCGCGGCGGCAACTGGAGCAGTGACGCCCGCTACGTACGCTCCGCCAATCGCAGTCGTACAGCGCCGGATGATTACAGTTATCGCTACGGTTTCCGGCTGGTACTGCCAGCAGAAAAATAATAAATAACGGCGACAATTGAGTCCGCCTGAAACGGTTGTTGCCAATACGCGCAGAGTTAATAGTGTACATCTTGCAGATGTGCAGTTGCTTTGAGGTATAGTAAGAGTGATGGCACATAATTGCAGGGTCATTGTAACCGGAGTGGCGGCGCAGCAGGTACTGGATGAACTGCGGCGCCTGCTCAAAATTGATGCAGCAGTGTTAAAGCGGCTTGCTGACGGGCATGCGGTGCCGGTGTGTGAGTGCATTGGTGAAAAAGAGGCTTGTGCCAACCGGGATGAGTTGGAGGCGATGGGCTGCCAGGTGCGCATAGAACGTGAAGATGGCGCAGTTCTCTACGAGACCGATAACGCTGTGGGCGCCTCGTCGTGTCCGCAGGCGGCAGATGCTGACGTGATCTGCCCGAAATGCGGCTACCGTCGTACCGGTAAGGATGAAGATATATGTCCCGACTCGATGTGTCCGGCCTGCGGGGTGGTGTACGCCAAGGCTCATCTGGCGCAGCAGCGGGCTGCCGCTGTTTCAGAGCCGCACCCCGAGGTTGAAGCTGTTTCCGCCGCGCGGCCAGGGAGACGCTGGTCGAAAAAAATGCTGGCACTGGTCGCAGTGGTAGTGCTGGTGATTATCGGCCAGGCGATTACGGTCTATATTGATCATTCCTTTGACCGGCGTTTACGCGATGTCGAAATTTCGTTGATGTTCGATACGCAGGAGCAGTTTAATCAGGCCCTTGATCAGTTGATTGACCTGATGGAGTTTACTGCCAGTACCGTTTATCGTTACCGGCATCTGCCTGCCGACTCAGTGGCGCGTTATGTGCTGCAGACCATCGCTGTAAGTGACGACTTTCTCAAAGCGTTGCACGAAAAAGCTGCCGCAGCTGCTGGAGATGGCAAGCAGATATACGGTTACGCTGTGTACGATGTGGAGAAGGATGTTCGTTCCAATCAGCATCTGTTGCTGTACATCCGTAAAAATGAGGAGGCACAGAAACGGCTGGCTGTGTTTATCGCGCTGAGGACCGGGGTTACCCGGTCTGGCGGCAGCAGTAAAAAGATTTTGCGTCCGTTGCCCATAGCAGAGAAACAGCGCCAGTATGAATCCCGGCGGCGGTGCCAGCGGGCCAAAGATGATGAAAACGCCCGCATACGTTATGCCATGGAAATGGCGGCCATGCGCCGAGCGTGCGACAATGGTAACAAATTGGCCTGCGAGGCGCTAGATGATATGCGGCACGTCGGCAGGAAGGGGCGGAGATAAACAAATACGGCACCGGGCTTGCTTTCCGGTGCCGTATCCGGTTTTGCACTACACCAGCTTCATCAGCTCGGTGATGGTTTTTTCAATACCGGCGGCGGCTTCGCTGATGGAGCCGGCCAGCATGTAGGCCGGTGTGGATACCAGCTTCAGCTTGGTGTCGATAACGCAGTCGTCT
>Ga0256842_1001346_pt1 | contig 19885 bp, 22 predicted proteins | sample 4559240metaG_FD_185973 | JGI IMG/M metagenome (GOLD analysis project Ga0256842, IMG submission 185973) | Hydrothermal vent microbial communities from Guaymas Basin, Mexico - 4559-240 | ecosystem: Environmental > Aquatic > Marine > Hydrothermal vents | place: Mexico: Guaymas Basin | collected... | reverse complement strand
GTTTGAGTAAAAGCTTTAAAATGTTCAGTTCTTAAAACTCCCCAGTAAGATGGAACAGCGATAACATCAGCACCCTCAGATTTTTGCCATAACTCTTTAAAACGAAGCTCAAAACATATAAAAATCGCTATCTTGATTCCATCAACCTCTACGATTCTTATATCTTCATCACTCCCCTCACTCATATATTTATGCTCATCACCAAATCTAAAAAGTCTAGCTTTAGCTCGCTCATAAACAACCTCACCATTGTGAAAAATCTTAGCAAAGTTAAACACCTCACCATCTCTTTTCTCTATGATAGTTAGGATTATAATTCTATTGTGAGAAACTTTTTTAATCTCCTCTATCGCCACATCAGCAAACTTAACAACTTCATCAAAATTATCGTAATCATAAGCAGTTAAACAAACTTCAGGAGCAACTATAAGGGTGTTGTCTGAAGTTTGTTTTATGAGGTTTAAAAGAGTTTCTAAGTTTTTATTGTAATTAGATTCTGTTTTAAAAAGTAGTGAACAAAGGGTGTAGTTGTCCATTTTAGAAGTCATCATCAAAACTTAAACTACCTTTTGAGTAGTTAGTTACTGTTCCTTCAAAAAAGTTTGTTTTTTGGTCGTTAAATTTAGCAAAATCATCTACCCATTTTATAGGATTCTCAACATTATAAATCTTCTCAAAACCAACAGAGTTTAGTCTATCGTCTGCTAGATACTGAATGTATTGCTCAACTATCTCATTTGTAAGACCTAAGATTTGACCTTGAGTTATGTATTTTCCCCATTCAGATTCTAACTTCACAGCCTCTTTAAACATCTCTATAACTTCAGCTTTTAGTTTCTCACTAAAAAGGTCTGGTCGCTCTTTTCTTAGAGTATTTATGAGATTTTGAAATAAAATAAGGTGAGTAACTTCATCTCTTTGTATAAAACGAATCATCTGAGCAGAGCTTAACATTTTACCTGAACGAGCAAGTGTGTAGATATATGTAAAACCACTATAAAAATAGATTCCCTCTAAAATCTGATTCGCAAAACAAGCTTTTACAAAGTTGTACTCAGATGGGTTTGCTGCTAAATCTTCATAAACACCAGCGATAGCATCATTTTTATTTTTAAGCATCATATCTCTTCTCCATAACTCATAAATCTCTTCAGAGTTTGTAGAGATAGAATCAACCATAACCGCATAAGATTGTGAGTGTAGAGCCTCCTCAAAACTTTGACGAACAAGAATTAAGTTTACTTCAGGAGCTGTTACATAAGGGTTTACATTATCTATAAGATTATTTGTTTGTAGAGAATCCATAAAAATTAGTTGAGAAAGAGCCTTATCATAAGCTGTTTTTTCAGCATCTGTAAGATTTTTATAATCATTAGCATCTTTGGTCATATCAACCTCTTTAGGGAACCAAGTGTTGTTCAACATCACTTCCCAAAGATTGTATGCCCATTGATATTTAATATTATTTAACTCAAAAATACCTGTTGGATCACCACCGAAAATTTTTCTATCGTTTACATCTTCTATTGAGTTTGGATTATATATTTTTTTTCTATTCATTTGGTGGCTCCATTTTTTTAAGTTCGTGATTATAGCCATCTATATATAAAGATTTGATAAGATTTCAGATAGAAAGGATAGATATTGAGTAAGAGATTTAAACCTGCATTCGGGATGAGAAATAGACATATTCAAACACTATATTCATCTTTATTAAGGAAAGATTTAGAACTAGATGTTTTAAAAGAGAAGTTTATTTTCTCTGATGGTGATTTTACTGAGTACTATTGGTATAATAAACCCAGTATAGAGCTTAAGAAATCAATTGTTATTCTTTTTCATGGGCTTACGGGTTCTTATAAATCATCTTATATTCAGGGTGCAATGAGAGAGTTAGCAAAGAGTGATTTTGGAGTGGTTTTAATGCAGTTTCGTAGCTGTGGAGAGGAGTTAAACACTCTACCCCGTTCATACCATAGTGGAGAGACTGGAGATGCTAAAGAGTTTATAGAGTTTATATCTAAAACTTATAAAGATTCTAAACTATTCGGGATTGGTTATTCTCTTGGTGGAAATATGCTTTTAAAATTACTTGGTGAGTATGGAGATGACTCCCCTTTAAGTAGTGCTATTTCAGTTTCTGCACCATTAGAATTAGATACTTGTGCTGATGCTATTGGCATAGGATTCTCTAATATTTATCAAAAAAAGCTTGTTAATAATTTGAATAAAACTTTAGAGAGGAAATTTGATAAGCATGAGATGAGTCGCTTTATTAGTTTGAAAAAAGATGAGATTGAAAACATAAGAACATTTTGGGAGTTTGATGAGGCTTATACTGCTCCAATTCATGGATTTGATTCTGCAAAGGATTATTATACAAAATGTAGTGCTAAACAATATCTAAAGTTGATTAAAACTAAAACATTAATTATCCATTCATTAGATGATCCATTTATGTTTCCATCAATAGTGCCAAAAGATGATGAAATATCTAAATATGTTGAGTTGGAGATATATCCAAATGGTGGTCATGTTGGTTTTATAGCTGGAACAATTTTTAAGCCTGAGTATTGGCTAGATAAAAGAGTAAGCAACTTTTTTCTGGAACGATAAATGTTTAATTTAAAATAAAAAGGAGATTATTTGAAAATATTATATTCATTACTTTTGTTTAGTATGGTCTTATTTGCTCACCCACATACTTTTATAGATGTTTATCCAACAATGATAGTAAAAGATGGTATAGCAGAAAATATAAGAATCACTTGGAAAATTGATGAGATGACATCATCAATGCTGATAATGGATGTAGATACAAATGGGGATGGAAAATTAGATTCTAAAGAGAGTAAATATATAGAGGAAAATTATTTTAATATATTTGCAGATTATAATTTTTACACTTATATAATTATAAATGGTAAAAAAATAGATATTCCTACTCCAACAAATTTTGTAGCTACTATTGAAAATTATCGTGTTTGTTACTCTTTTGATTTAAAAAGAAAATATATACTTAAAGATACAGCTTTTGAGTTTGGAGATACAGATATGTATACTGCGATGGTGCTAAAAGATGAGTTTGTTACAATAAAAGGTGGAAAAGCTGTTGTAACTGGTATGGATAATGATTTTTATTATGGTTATAGGTTAGAGGTGAAATAGTGGAAATTTATAGTAGTTTTATAAAACAAATTGTTACTTGGCAATATGAACTAAATCGTTTTATCTCCTCTACAATCAGAGAGATTAATGATGAAAGCTCACTAACTACATCTTTAGTAGTTTTAGGTGTTGCATTTCTTTATGGTTTAATTCATGCTGTTGGTCCTGGGCATGGAAAAGCATTAGTTGCTTTTTATTTTACATCAAATAAAAGTGATTATAAAAAAGCTTTTAAGATGGGTTATCTTATATCCATTATTCACGCTTTTTCTGCTCTTATTTTTACTTTTGGAATCTTTTTTATACTAAAAAGTTTTTTTAGAAAGAATTTTAATGAGTTCTCATCTATCGCTATGAGTATTAGTGCTATTATGATTATGTTGGTTGGTTTGTATCTTATCTATGAGGCTTACAAACATCGAAAAGAGAAAGATTCAAAAATAAAAAAGAGTAACAAAAGTGAATTAGCTGTAGCTTTTAGTGCAGGAATCGTCCCTTGTCCTGGTGTTATGACAATAGTTTTATTTTGTGTTGTTTTAGGTCAGTATACATTGGGAATCCTCTCAGCAATAGCTATGAGTATAGGTATGGGTTTAACTATCTCTTTGGCTGGTATCTTTTCAATAGCTATAAATAAAAAGGGTGGTTCATTTTTAAATGATAAGAGCTATATTTTAGAGATGTTAGGTGGGATTCTTGTATTAGTTTTAGGATCTTTTTTACTTATGGCTCAAATTTAAATTTCATTCTAATTATATAGAATGAAATTTAATACTCTTATTTATTTGCTAGAGATTTAGCCCAGTTTACCATAACATCATTCATAGCTTCTTTGGGTGCTTCTAAAAACTCTACTATAAATGAATCTTCAAGTTCAGCTACTCCAAAACCTCTTGGTCTAGCAGCTAAAATTTTTGTATTTGGAATTGCTTGACCAAAACAAAAGATAATATTTTGAGCATCTTTTATCTCTGGATTAATATCTCCATCCAAAGATTTTGTATGTTCATAGTTGTCAAATATAGCAATATATTTTGCAATTTTATGTGCGTCAATTAAAGATTTAAAAAACTCCAATATCTCTTTCACATTAGTGTAAGTTGTTTTTGATTTTAAAATCTCTACTGTACAAACTGGATATTTATCCATAAAAACTGTTTTTGTCATTAAATTAACTCCTGTTTTTGGATTATACAATATATTAAGAATAACTTATCTTAATTATAAGATAAAATTTTAATACTTAAATAAACTCTAAAACTAATTTATTTAAACTAGTCTCATCTAATGCACCAGAGACTCTGTGAACCTCTTTTCCATCTTTGAAAATTATAATAGTTGGAATACTTCTAATACCAAATCTTGCACCTAGATTTTGTTCAGATTCTGTATTTACTTTTGTGAACAGTGCTTTTAGTGGATAACTATTTGCAACTTTAGAAAACACAGGTCCCATCATCTTACAAGGTCCACACCAAGGCGCCCAAAAATCTACGATAACAGGAATATCACTATTAACAACAATTTCATCAAAGTTATTGTTAGTTAATTCAAGTGGTTTAGTATCTAGTAAAGAACCTTTACATTTTCCACAATTAGCTTTTTTATAAGAATCTTTTTTAGGGATATTATTAACACTTAAACAGTGAGGACAAACAACTCTCATTTGTAATTACTTTTTAAATGACTGGATAGTTTCAGTCATTCCAAAATCGGGATGTTTTTTATCTTTTAAAACAATCTGTGCCATAGTTTTATTATCATGATTTACAACAATTGGTGCTAGAAAGTTTATAGTTGATTCCTCTAAAGGCTCACGAATAACTACTACATTATAAACACTAAAGTTAGTGTCTTCTTTTATATCAAGCAGAATTTTAAATGCTGAACCTAAATCAAATGAATATTCTCTAAGAGCATATGGGTTTATAACAGTAAAAGAAATCTGTTTGTTCTCTGTATCTTTAATAGTTGAAAAAAGCTCATCAATCTCAATTAACTCAACATCTCTTATTTTTTCGAAACCTAATATCTCGCCTTTTACTTCATAACTCATCTTGACCCCTTTATTTTATTATCTATATTTAAGCATTTTCTATGCCAAAATATAAAAATTTTAAAAAAGTCCCTCTTTATATTTGATGTTTGTAGATTCTATAAAAAGAGAAGAATTTTTAATACTGTTTATATTATAGCATTCCCCTATTCCAAAGGCTAATTTATTATTTTCTTTTAAAATAGTTATCCCTTCACTCATATCAATAAGTGAAAGTTTGTTGTTATCTTGTAGTCTAGCATCACAAACACCATTAAACTCTAAAGTGATACTTATCCAATCAAAAGCTCTTGCAGAATCTTGTATGGCAAAAGTAAGCGATATATCAGTTGGGGAGATAATCTCAACAGAACGAAACTCCCCATCTCTAAAATTATCAAACCGTTTTAAAAACTCTTCAATGTTTGTTAGTGGTTTCACAGATTTAATCCTATTGACAACCCACACATTCCATACTTCTATCTTCAACATCGTTAGCAATCTCTGGTGATTGTGAACGGAGGTAATAAGTTGATTTAAGACCTAACTTCCAAGCCAACATATATATCTCATTTAGGTATCTACCACTTGCTTTATCAAGTGTTATAAAGATATTTAAACTTTGCCCTTGGTCTATCCATTTTTGACGGATAGCAGCAGCTTTAATAAGTATCGTTTGATCTAAATCGTAAGCTGGTGTATAAAAAGCATAAGTATCTGGTGATAGTTTTGGAACAACTACTGGAATTAAACCAGAAAGATTCTCTTCAAACCATTTTCTTTTAAATACTGGCTCAATAGCTTGAGTAGTTCCTGTAAGAATCGAAATAGAACTTGTTGGTGCAATTGCCATTAGGTAACCATTTCTTAACCCATTCTCCTTAACTCTTTTACGAAGAGATTCCCAATCATACGATGAAGCAAACAGACCACCACGATCTACAAGATTTAAAGTTTCAGCATTTGCATGATCTTGAGGCATAATTCCCCTAGACCATTTAGAACCGTTAAATTCAGGATATGAACCTTTCTCCTCAGCTAATTTAGATGAAGCAGAGATAGCGTTATAACTCACAGATTCCATAAGTTCATCAATCTTAGTAAAATGCTCTTTAGTTCCCCAAAGAATCCCTTTCTCAGCTAACATTTGTGATTCACCCATAACACCAAGACCGATAGAACGAGATTTCATATTTGTTCGTTTTACTTTCTCAACTGGATAGAAATTTAAATCAATAACATTATCCAAACAACGAATCGCAGTTGGTACGATTCTGTCAATCTCTTCAGTTGTATTAATACGGGAGAAATTTACAGATGCTAAGTTACAAACAGCAGTTTGACCATCAATTTTTTCTTTCTCAACAACAAAAATTGGCATACCACCAAGATAATCAAGAGCAGTAACTTTTTTAGCAGGTTTTTCTAAACCACTATCAACTTTAACAATCTCATTCTCTTCATAGCTAATACTCTCACCATTTTCAAAAATAAATTTTATTTTATAATGGTTAGGCTCTGTATTTTGAAAAATCTCTGTACAAAGATTTGAACTTCTAATAACACCATAGTGATCATTAGGGTTAGCTCTGTTAGCATTGTCTTTAAAACAAAGGAATGGTGAACCAGTTTCAAAGTAAGATGTTAGAATCTTCTTCCATAAATCTTTTGCTTTTAGAGTCTCTTTTATAATATTTTCATCATTTTCTAACTCAATATATCTTTTGTTAAAATCTTCACCAAAAAGTGTAGCTAACTCTTTACAATCGTAAGGATCAAAAAGTGTCCAAAGTCCATTTTCTTGAACTCTTTGCATAAACAGATCATTTAGCCATAAAGCAGGAAAAAGATCATGTGCTCTTCGTCTCTCTTCACCTGAATTCTTTTTAAGATCTAAAAAGTCATTTATATCAATGTGCCAAGGTTCCATATAAACAGCGATAGCACCTTTTCTAGTTCCTAGTTGATCCACAGCAATTGCTATATCGTTTGTGATTTTAAGAAAAGGAACAGTTCCACCAGCTGCATTTTTATGACCATCAATAAAAGAACCCATAGAGCGAATCCCTGTCCAATCCCAACCAATTCCACCACCAAATTTAGAGAGCATCGCCATCTCTTGGTAAGCATCAAAGATTCCCTCAATGTTATCAGGAGTTGAACCGATATAACAAGATGATAACTGATGTCTTGGTGTTCTTGCATTCGAGAGTGTTGGAGTAGCTAACATCACTTCAAACTTACTAATCATATTATAGAATTTAATTGCCCACTCTTGTTTATTTTCTTCCCTTTGAGCTAAAAACATAGAGATTGCCATAAACATATGTTGAGGAAGTTCTATCGGATTAGAGCTGGAATCTTTGATTAAATATCTATCATAAAGAGTTTTTACACCAAGATAGTTAAACTGCATATCTCTTTCTGGTTTGATATGTTTTTCTAACTCTTCAAGGTCATACATCTCTTTTAAACCTAAAAGGATACGACCCTCTTTTTCACCTCTTAAAAAATATTTTTCTAGTGAACCGTAACCAGAGAATCCATTTACTTGATGATAAAGGTTATATAGAAATAGACGAGAGGCTACAAAAGTCCAATCGGGAGCATCTATATCTATCTTATCAACAGCCGTTTTTATAAGTGTTTCTTGAATCTCTTTTGATGTAATCCCATCTCTAAAATGGATACGAGCATCAACTTCTAATTCACTTTGAGAAACATTTTTTAGTCCTACAACAGAATCTGCTGTATATTTTTGAATTTTTGTAATATCTAATGGTTCTGTTCTACCGTTTCTTTTTATAACTGTTATCATTTTTATCCTATTGTGTCATTATAGATTCTAATCCAAATACATTTTATATATGTGCTTGTATCATAAGGGTATAGAAAATTTAGAATCTTTTTTAAATTATTTCTGTGCAAAGTGTTCCATCTCCAAAGAGATGGAGAAAGGAGTTAAGTGTTTATTTAAAAACTCTTTTAAAAATCGCATCTACATTTTTAGTATAGTAGTCGTAGTTAAAACAATCACGAATCTCTGTTTCGCTTAGTTTACTTCTTAGTTCTTCATCTGCTAAAAGATGACCAAGATATAGAGATTCCCCTTGTTCATTTGTTGTAGATTTACCTTGTTGAATCTCTTCCCAAACTTTCATAGCATTTCTTTGAACGATTCTATAAGCATCCTCACGAGATACACCTTTGATAGGAAGTTCAAGTAATACTCTTTGAGAAAATACTAATCCACCTGTTAAATTAAGATTCTTCATCATATTTTCAGGCATAACTGTTAGGTTAGCTATAACATTATTCATACGGTGAAGCATAAAGTTAGTAGTTATAAAAGCATCAGGCAACCAGAATCTTTCAGTTGATGAGTGTGAGATATCTCTCTCGTGCCATAGAGCAACATTTTCCATCGCTGGCATTGCATAAGAGCGAATCATACGAGCAAGACCTGTTATGTTTTCTGTTAGGATTGGGTTACGCTTGTGTGGCATTGCAGATGAACCTTTTTGCCCTTTTGCAAAATACTCTTCACACTCATAAACTTCAGTTCTTTGTAGGTGTCTCACTTGTATAGCAAATTTCTCAATTGAAGATGCCATTGATGCTAAAGCTGTTGCTAGTCTAGCATATCTATCACGATGTACTACTTGGTTAGAACATGGTTCAGGTTTTAAACCTAACTCAGCCATTGCATACTCTTCTAGTTCTAATGGAGCATGAGCGAAGTTACCCATGGCACCAGAGATTTGACCAACAGCTATAACATCCATAGTTTGTTCTAAGTTTGTTAGGTGTCTAGCCATCTCATCATACCAAACTGCTAATGTTAAACCAAAAGTGATAGGCTCACCATGAATACCGTGGCTTCTTCCTACCATTAAAGTCAGTTTATGCTCTTTTGCTCTTTTTTCGATAGATTCCATAAGCATTTTTACATCAGCTATAATAATCTCTAGTGAAGCTTTCATTTGAAGAGCAACACCTGTATCTACTGCATCTGAAGATGTCATTCCATAATGAAACCATCTAGATTCTTCACCAAGAGATTCACTAACACTTGTATTAAATGCAATCAAGTCATGTTTAGTTACAGCTTCTATCTCTTCTATTCTTTCAACTGAAAACGAAGCATTTTTCACAATTTTTTCACAATCTTCATCAGGGATAAGACCAAGTTTATTCCATGCTTTTACAGCTGCTTTTTCAACTTGAAGCCATGCGTCATATCTTGCTTGTTGTGTCCACTTCTCTGCCATCTCTGGTCTTGAATATCTTTCTACCATTTATATTATCCTTATGATTATTGTCTGAAAATATTATGCTAAGATTCGCATAAATAAAAGTTATTTTTAATATATGAATTATAGTAAAAAGATGATTTGAAAATCTTTAAAAAAGGGGTAAAATTTGCCATTTGTAAAGAAGAAAATGTTTGTAAAAGAGAAACAAAAAGCTGTACTGTTTTTAATTAATGAAATGGGTTATACACAAAGAGAATCTCAACGATTTATCTCAAAAGGGAGAATCCTTGTTGAGGGTGAACCGATGAAGAAAACTGCTGGTGAGATAGAGGGTGAGATCGAATTTATATATTTTGAACCCATCACAAAGGGTTTAATTCCGAATCATATAGATGAAGAGTTTGTTGTATTTGATAAACCTAGTGGTATGCTTGTTCATCCTCAAACGAAAAAAACACCATACTCTCTTATAGATGAACTGAAATTTCAGTTTGGAATGGATGCAAATATAGCTCATAGAATCGATAAAGAGACAAGTGGTTTAGTTTTATGTGCTAAAAATAAAACGAGTGAAAGAGAGATTAAAATGATGTTTCAAGAGCGAGAGATGAAGAAAAAATATCTTGCTCTTGTTCATGGTGAGTTTAAGGAGAGCATCTGTATCGAAGCCCCACTTCTCCGTTTTCAAGCAGAGAGTGCGATTGTTCGGATGGTTGTTAAAGTTGATGAAACTGGAAAAAAATCAAAAACAGATTTTAAACCATTAGAGTATTTTCCTGAATTAGATATGACATTAGTTGAGTGTTCTCCCCACACTGGAAGACAACATCAGATTCGTGTTCATTTGTTCCACGTGAAACATCCAATAGTTGGTGATCCTATTTATGGGCAAACAGAGGAGGATTTAGTTAAATATCTGGATAGAGTTTTAACTCCACAAGAGAGAGTTGATAAAAGTGGAGCGACAAGACTTCTTCTTCATGCGAATGAATTAGAGTTTGAACTCTATGGAAAAAAATACAATTTTGTAAGTAAAGTAAATTTTATTGAAGAGTTTAAAAAGAGTATTGTTTAAATAATATTTTACATGGAATATCTCTATTAAAAGAATAGAAGAGCATTAAATATTCACCTCTTATAACAATATGTGAATAAGTATTGAAAAAGATAAATTTGATTTAAAATGAAATGTGATAGGATTATTTTTTTATAAGAAAATTAGGGTATTATTACGCTTATAAACGACCTCCCTGGTGTGTTGGTCGTTTTACTTTCATAAAGAGCTTATGAGTGAACTAAAGTCACTCAATATTCTTAAACTCCGTTATATCTTTTAATTATTTTTTTAACACGACCTCTAAGATTTTTAATCGCTTCAGTGCTTGTTTTACCATCAGCTGTTAAATTCTCGAAACTATCGCCAAGTTGAGCCTTAGCCATCCAACCAATTTTTGCATGGTATTTTATCCCTACAAACTTAACATCACCAAAGTGAGTTTTACAAAGTACATAAGTTTCTTTGATTCTATCTGCATCAGTTTTTTCTGCCATAATGTTCTCCTTATTTTTTGTAGTTATTATTTTATCTCAAAATGATTACAATTGGAAATTAAATATATAAAAAAATCACTTTTATATATTTAAGGGTTGTTTAGTCATCATTTGTTGCAGCTTTAATAAAACCAACAATTCCAACAGTAAAAACAATAACAACAAATATTATTTCCACTATATCTAAAGTTGTCATTATTTTATCTCCCCCTCAGTTTTCTCTTTCAACTGTCCACAAGCAGCACTAATATCAATCCCTTTAGAATCACGAATTGTACAAAGAAGACCATGTTTTATAAGATATTCATCAAATGCAAGCATATCGGCTTTTGATGGTCTATCATACTCTGTTCCTGGATAAGGGTTAAAATATATTAAATTTACTTTTGCTTTGATTCCACTCAGAAGTTTCACAAGCTTTTTAGCAGAGTCTAAGTCATCATTTTTCCCTTTTATCACAAGATACTCAAACATAACTCTTTTTCTTGTATCTATTGGAAATCTTTTAACAGCTTCTATGATGGAATCGATGTTGTGGGCTTTATTCATAGGGATAAGTTCACTTCTAAGTTCGTCATCAACAGCATGAAGAGAGATAGCGATATGAACACCTAAATCCATCTCTCCTAGTTTATCTATTTTTGAACTTAAACCACTAGTAGAGACAGTTTGGCGTTTTCCACCAATACAAAGTCCCTCCTCCTCTTTAAATATTTTTATAGCTTGTGCTACATTTTCAAGATTATCAAGTGGTTCACCCATCCCCATATAGACGATATTTATTTTTCTATTATGTTTATGTTCGTTATCTTTTTTAAGAGTTACAACTTGAGAAACTATCTCCCCAGCAGTCAAATCTCTAGTAAAACCACCCTTAGCAGTTAAACAAAATGAACATCCAACTTTACACCCAACTTGAGTTGATACACAGATAGTATATTTTGCTTCAGCAAAAACTTCCCCATCTTCGTTTTTTTGAGCATCTTTCATCTTCAACCAAACAGCTTCCATTGTTTTACCATCTTGCATCTGAAGAAGATACTTGATTGTCCCATCACTAGACACCTCTTTATTTACAATAGTAAGAGGATTTACAATAAATTTTTCTGATAATTCAGCTTTCATTGATTTAGGGATATTTTTCATATCATCAAAATTATCAGCATATTGGTGATACATCCAACCATATATTTGTTTAGCACGAAATGATGGTTTTACTATCTCCATTAACTCTTTTTGAGTGTAATCCATTAGCGATGGTTTCATTTTGTCTCTCCTTTTTGGTTGTGGGCTGTTAATTCTTTGATTCTATTTTTAACATGAACCCCTAATAACTCTTTAGCTTTCTCATGATGCTTCAAAAAATCATCATGTGCATTTTCATCTGTAAAATTTGTTATACAAAAAACACCACCAGCTGGGATATTAAACTCTTCTGCTATTTTTAAAACAGCAAAAAACTCCATATTTTCGATTCCTATACCTAGTTTTAAAAACTTTTTTGTAAGTTCTTTATTCGTAGAGATATAGTTAGAGGAGTTTATAACAACATCTTTTTTGTTTGTTATGTTAGTTGATACAACATTATCAAGAGGTGTGTAAGCATCATTACTTAAAAAAGCTAACTCTATGTTTGAAGCAGTTTTAGATTCTACTATATCAAAGATTTTATGATTTCCATAGCTCCCTGCACTTCCTACAAACAAGATAAATTCTGGTTTGTCAAAAAGACAAAGGCGAGTAAGATTCATAGCTGTTTCAATCAGCCCTACCCCCATAGGTTGAGCAAAATTAAAAGTTTCGTTATTTCCTGCACAGATTATCATCTTATAATCTCACAGGGATATTATTATTGTGTAAGTATCGTTTCAAATCCATAATATCAATCTCTTTATAGTGAAAGATACTTGCAGCAAGTGCAGCATCAGCACCACAATCAAAAGCATCTTTTATATGCTCCATTGTCCCTGCTCCACCTGAAGCGATGACTGGAACATTTACAGCCTTGCTTATTTGTTCAGTTATATTTAGCTCAAATCCAGCCTTTGTTCCATCGGCATCCATTGAAGTAAGTAGAATCTCACCAGCACCACGATCTACCACCTCTTTTGCCCACTCTACGGCATCAAGACCAGTATCAACTCTTCCACCATTTAAAAACACATGATAAGTTCCATTTTCTGTTCGTTTTACATCTATCGCAGTTACTATACATTGTGAACCGAATCTTTTAGCACCCTCATTGATGAGTTCAGCTCTTTTTATAGCTGCTGAATTTACACTTACTTTGTCGCATCCAACATTTAAAAGTTTATAAATATCATCAACTTTTCTGATTCCACCACCAACTGTTAGTGGTATAAAAATCTCTTGAGCAACCTGTTTTACAATATCTACAATAGTATCACGGTTATCACTTGATGCTGTTATATCTAAGAATGTCAGCTCATCAGCACCCTCTTCGTTATAGCGTCTTGCAACTTCAACAGGATCACCTGCATCTTTTAGACCAACGAAATTAACACCTTTAACAACGCGTCCATCTTTAACATCAAGACACGGGATGATTCTTTTTGCGAAATAGTTCATAGTGGGGAGAGCCTCTTTTAATATTTTGGAATTATACTATAAGAGGCTAAAGTTAATTTTAATATTTACTTTTAAAAAAAAGATGTATAATGATATATAGTCAAAATAATAATCAAAGGATTTAAAATGTTTAATCTCAAAAATATACTTTTAATTACTCTCTCTTCAGGTTTATTATTTGCCTCCTCTTATGGAGATAGTTCATCTTATGATGCTTCGTCAAATAAAGCTGTGCAGGAGTATTATGAACAACGACAAAAAGGTGAAACTACTGATTTACAAAAATATATGATAGAGGCTATGGCATTGATTCAAAAGTATAATATAAATCCAGATAAAGACCCAAGTACTTACCCTAAAGCTTATATAAGAGAGATAGAAAGATTAAACAAAAAATATAATATGGATAAATATATGGATGATAGTTATCCTGATGAGTATTATGCAAAATAGTTAAGTTATATCGATAAAACCTTAACGGAACCGTAGGAGAGTTTTTGCGAAAAGGCATCCTCTAATGAGATATTATCCATAATGCTTGAAAGTGTTTTTATAACACCAGAATGAGTTATAATTAAGATATTCTTTGAGTTAGTTTTGAATAGATACTCTATAAAAAACTCCCCTACTCTTTTTATAAACTCCTCTTTACTCTCACCACCAAGTGCATCTATAAACTGTTCAAAGTTTTTATATACGATTCCATTTTTACTTATCTCTTCAAAGTTTTTACCCTCTGATTCCCCCCAAGATTTTTCTCTTAATTTTTCTGTAAATATAGCTTTATTTGTATGAGAGAAGTGTGAGAGTGTTTGTTTTGCTCTTAATAGGTCAGAACAGTAGATTTTATCGAAACTTTCATCTTTAAATTGTTTGGCTAACTCCATCGCTTGTTTGTGACCATTTTTACTTAAGGATATATCTATATGACCATTATAACACCCTATATATTTTTCATCAACTTCACAGTGTCTAACTAAAGTTATTCTCATCAGAAATTTATTATGATGAGATAGTTTAGTAAAATTAACTCTGTTATTTCAATGATAAAACCATAAATATCACCACTAAGTCCACCAAGCCTTTTTATAAAAAATCTAGCACAAATAATCATAGTTAAAATAGATATAAGCCCAAGAGATAAGATGTTAGATGAAAAAATCAACATAAGTACAAGAGTATAAAAAATCATAAAATAAAATTTAGAGTTACTAAACTCATTTTTTGTTAATGATGTGATTCCCTCGCTAATATATGGATGAAAATATATAGCTAATGAAGCATTAAAACGAGATAGCATAAGTATAATAGGCAGTAAATAATAGGCTTCAAAAACAATAACTGAAGAGGTTTTCAAGATTAAAAAAACAGTTGTAAACACCATCCCCATCCCACCAACATTGGAATCTTTCATAACCTCTATCGCTTTTTCTTTACTAACAAAAAGCCCATCGATAGTATCACTGAAACCATCAAGATGAAGACCACCACTAAATAAAACCCAAAGAGAAAAAATAATAACACTAAGATGAAAAGCTGGAATGTAAGGGTTTAATAAGATATAAGTTAGCCATAAAATTGAGCCAAGTATAAAACCAACAAGGGGATAAAACATAACAGAATATCCGTTAATCCCCTTAAAAAAATTATGAATTTTAAAGATTGGAAATATTGTCAGCATATTAAATGCTAGAAAAAAACCTTGTAGAATCTTCATTTTATTTTTATACTTATTCCAGCAGTAGTGGTAAAAACTTCATCACATTTGAGAGCGATAAGTTGAGAGATTCTTCCATTTATATCTACAAAATCTCTTACAAGTTTATGCTCACTAACCACACTACAACTAACATCATTTATAACAAATACTATTTTACAATTAAGTTGGCTAAGTTTTTCTATCTCGTTTAGCATATCTTCTTGAGTATATTTATGATGTAGCATATTGTTTATCCACATACTTACACACTCAATTAGAACATAACCATTAGCATTTTTTAGTGAATTTTCAAGGTGGAGAGGCTCTTCATAGCTTATAAAATTATCTTCTCTTTGAATCTTATGAAGTTCGATTCTTTTAGCCATCTCAGAATCTATAAACTGAGTTGTGGCTAAGTATATCGGTTTATCGATAGAGTGTTTTAAGATATACTCTTCAGCATTTTTACTTTTACCACTTCTAATTCCACCGATAAAAAGAGCTAACAAAATTAGAATTTATTCTTTTGAACATCTTTGGAGATTACTTGAGCCATCTCTTTAACTTCATTTGTTACTGTATCTATATTATTTACTCTATCAGCATTCTCTTGAGTAGTGTTATCTATTTGTGAAATAGTTACATTTATATCAGATACACTTGAACTTTGTTCATCAATAGATACACCAATATCTGTAATAGATTGAGTAAGGATGTTGATGTTTGCATTTATCTCTGATAATGATTTTTGAGTTCTCTCTGCAAGTTTACGAACCTCGTCAGCAACAACTGCAAAACCTCGTCCATGTTCACCAGCTCTTGCTGCTTCGATAGCAGCATTTAAAGCTAAAAGATTTGTTTGTTCGGCAATATCTGAGATGATAGAAACAACAGATTTAATGTCGTTTGATTGACCAATTACCTCTTGTGCTTTTATTGAAGTGTCTTGACTAGAATTATCAATTCCTTGCATTGTATTTGCTGTTTCTTGAAGCATTGTTACTTGTTGCATAGTTGCATTATTTAACTCTTGCATCTGTTGTTGTAAAAAATCTGCTTTTGATAAAAGTTCATTAGAACTATTTGCTGAGTTATTTAACATATTAACAATAGCATTTCTAAGTGCATTTATCTCATCTATCAATGTCTCAAATACACCACCCCTCTCTATACCATTAAGTTTCAACTCTTGAGTATAGTCATAGTTAGAGTATCGTCCTAGTGCTTGGTCAATAGTTGTGAATTTTTCTTTTAGATTCGTAAGAGAATCATTTACAGTTGATTTAAGTTGTAAAAGACTTGGGTTTGTAGTTGGTGCTTCTATTTGTGCTGAAAACCACCCTTTTGCTACTCTACTCATAACAGTTTGTGTGTTTTCTATAAAAGCGTTATCATCTTCTATACTTAATTTAGTTCTCTCTATACTTTTATTTACAGTTTTAGCCATAGAACCTAGTTCATCGTTTGAGCTATCATCTAGAAGATTTACATCTTCTTTATCTCTGTTTATATAGTCAAAAAAGTCTGATAAACCTAGTTGGAATCTAGTTATCGAATTTGTAATTCCATCGGCAATTATTTTTGAAAAAATAAGAATAAAAATAAGAATAAATATAATTATAGCTGATGTTGCATAGAGTGAACTATAAGTTTCAGAAATCTTATTTTTAATTGTTTTTGCTAAGCTGATTGATAGATGATCATCTATTTTCTTAAGAAGATTGATTTTTGTTGTAAGTGTATCAAACCAATGTTGATAGTCAATCCCAAATCCACCAATACTTTTTGCATTTAAAGCAATTTTTCTCATTCTATTTACTTCATCAACATATTTTCCTGAAACAGTTTTATGGTAAAAATCTATCATATTTTTATTTGCAGATTTTTCAAAACTTACTAAAAAAGCATCTTGTTCTGTTACAAGTTTTATAAATTTTTCTTGCATATTTGGTAAAAACTTATTTCTTGCGAATGAATTTGACATAATAGCTCTTTCTATACCTGCACGCTCTTTACTCATAATAAAATTATACCAAGCAAGTAAATCTCTAGCTTCATTAGCATTTGTAGCATCTTTGGATATTGCACCAATCATATTGATGAAAATTGCATGCATATTTGTATAATACCCAATAACTTTTGCACCACCCATACTAAGATTAGTTGCCCCATCTCTAATAGTTTTAAGTTTTTTCAGTTCTTGTAACCCTTGTGCTAAGTAAGATTTTGCTTCCTTGTTTAGATTTGAATTCCCAATGTTTTTTAGAGTTTGTTGCATTATTTTTAACTTAGCATCAGTAAGTAATCTTTGAGCAGGAAGTCGTTTAGTAAAGTTTTTACCTTTAGAACCAACATAACCTGCTGTTGCCCCTCTCTCTTTTTGTGTTTCATGAACTAAGTTTGTGATAGCTATTGCTAGTTTCACATTTTTTATAGTTTTGGCATCACTAATTCTAAGCTCTTTAATAATATAGTTCTCAGTCTTTTTTAGAAGTCCAAGTTTTTTAGAGATAGTATCGAACCAATAGACAGAATCTACACCAAAACCACCAATAGCATCTGCTTCTAGTATGCTTTTTCTCATACTATTAACTTCTCTAATTGCATCGTGGTTAAAAGTTTTAGTATAAAATGCTTTTGCATCATCAGAAGCATATTCATTAAAACTTATCATAAAAGAATCTTGAGCAGATATTAAATTACTAAATTTTGATCTACTACCATTTGTAAAATAATCAGTTGTAGCTATATTTGTACCAACAGCTCTCTCAATACCAGCTCTCTCTTTTGACATCAAAAAATTAAAGTAAGCGATAATTTGTCTTGTGATTTCAGGAGAGGAGGAAAATGTTGAGATTTTTACTACGGTATTCAAAAATTTTGAATTCATTTTTGTATAGTAAGCGATAGCATCTTTAGTTTTTATATTTAAAGATGTTATTTTTGATCGCATAGAGTTTAGCTTTTTAGAATCTTTTAGTGCATAACTAAGAGGAGTATTGATTTTTTTATCTATACTAGATAGGTTTAGCTTTTTTAATAATAAATTTAAGTCACTTATCCTTTTATCAGTAAGTTTTCTTTGAACTGGGAGTTTATCACTAAAGTTTTTACCTTTACTTCCCAAATATCCAGCACTCATCCCTCTCTCTTTTTGTGTTTCATGTAAAACCAAAGAGATGGATGTTAAAAGCTGTGAAGTTTTTTCAATATCTTCTAACTTTTGAGCTTTAGAAAAAGTAGTATTTATAAAAATAACTGCTAACACTATAATTGTAAGTGTTGGGACAAGTGTCTGAAGAATTAATTTCTTTCTAATAGATATACTTTTAAGCATAGTTAGAATCCTTAAATTTAGAGTGTTAAGATTCTAACATAAAAAAAGTAATTATATCTTAACCTTATATCATATATAAGATAGATTCTATCTGTTCTAAAATCTCTTTATTTGTAATTGAGTTGGTGTATCCATAAGCTAGAGATGCCCCTGCTCCAACACCCTCTTTTGCTTCACCCTCATCATATTTTTTCAAAATAGGAATCTCTGCATTTTTAAAAGAGAGTTTTGAATAGATTGCATTTGGTGTAAAACTAAGTTTTGATAAAAGATTCTTAATATCTGAATTTTTGTCATCTACTACCCAACTCGTTGTAGCAAGAGTTATATTGCTCTCATTAACACTCATAAAATAGTCATCTTTTAATTTATCTATAAGAAGTAAGCATGATGCCATTTGTGTTCCACCACCTAAAACAATATGGAATCTTTTATGAGCAGAGATGATGAATCCAGCACAAAATATAAGCATATTATCACTAACTAATGATAGTTTTTGATTAAGATTCATATCATCATTTATGAGTGAAAGTGCTTTATCTATTGTAGTCTCTCTTATAGTGTTAGGCACATCTTTAAAGCTAGATGAAAAATCACCTTTTACATCATAACCACAAGCTAAAGCAGTTGTTGTTGCCGTTGTTGTTCCAGCTGGTGTACTCTCCCCTAAAATAAGGTAAGAACCCTTGAGTTCGTAACGGTGACCAGCATCTAAACCTTTGTTGAAAAGAAGTTCTACATCTATGTTTGCACCATCAGTTATAGAATCTGATGGGGAGATTCCAAATGAAGTATAAGTTACATTTTGTGGAGTTTTTTCTAAACCCAAATCTAGAATCTCTATACTAGAAAACCCTACAAGATTCTCAATAGCACGAGTAATAATCGCAGGAGATGGAACACCAGTTGGAGTTTCAGCTAGTTCACCAAGAGAAAAAACCTTTTCATTTGTGATAAATTCAGCATCTAGTGTTGGGGTGAGTGGAATCATCCCTGGGATTCCAGCTTGAGTGATTCCATCTATCTCACAGGTTTTAGTAACACTTCCTGCTAATAAAAAATCAGCCTTACCATTTGGTAGTTGAGATGGTTCATTATTATATATACTGTAAATCATATTTATTGCCTTTGTTATATTATTTATAAAATATCTAAATTTATAATATTTGTAAATAAAATCAGAATTAATTATTCTATATTTAGATAAATTATATGCTAAACTTTAGATAGTGCAATGAATATAACTAAAA
>Ga0256842_1001345_pt1 | contig 19888 bp, 11 predicted proteins | sample 4559240metaG_FD_185973 | JGI IMG/M metagenome (GOLD analysis project Ga0256842, IMG submission 185973) | Hydrothermal vent microbial communities from Guaymas Basin, Mexico - 4559-240 | ecosystem: Environmental > Aquatic > Marine > Hydrothermal vents | place: Mexico: Guaymas Basin | collected... | reverse complement strand
CGTAGATTCTTCAGAAACCCATAAAAACAAAAACGGTAGTATTGTTTATTGAATGTCAAAGTGGTTAAATTGTCAAATTATTAAATGCTAAATTGTTAAATGCTAAAATGCTAAAATGCTAAAATGCTAAAATGCTAAAATGTTAAATTAGTAAATTGTTAAAGTGGTAAATTATTAAAATGCTAAATTAATTAACCATTAATAATTAATAATTGACAATTATTTAAGCAATACCATTTTGTTACTCAATTCTTTATAAGATGTAGAGCCATCTGCATTTCGTACTTGATATCGAAGTTGGTAAACATAAACGCCTTGTGCGAGTGCAGCACCATTACTACTTGTGCCATCCCATACAATTTCGTCACCACCAATTCTATAGCCTGAAGAGCTTACTTGGGTTTCAATTTTGCGTACCAAAGCTCCTATGTTATTGAAAATAAGAACCTCTACATCCAATATTTCGCAGCCTTGATTATGCTCAAACACAATTGAGGTTTTGTCGGTAAAGGGATTTGGCTGATTGAATAAATTATCCATTGCCATTTCCGAGTTATTAGCTACAATAAAGTTGATTGATGCTGTTGCTGAATTATTATAAACATCCCAAACTTTTACATCAAGACTATGCTCTCCATTTTCTAGTTTATAAAATGGGTAATTAATTATTCCGGTTGTATAATCACCAATATTGGCTTCGTAAAACTCGTTAAGTACAATAGGTCTATTACTTTGTCCATCAATTATGGCCGTTAAATCGTGCCCAATTCCGTTACCAATGGTATTAATTCCATGTTCGTCAAAAACATAGGCAAGTAGTTTAGGATTTTCGTCTGTGATGCCATAATCCCTAAAAGATCTATTATTCATAAAAAGCTCGATATAAGGACCCTCATCGTCACTATCAGCAAGATCATACGATCCGCCTACAATAAGTGTGTCAGAATAGCCATTGGCATCAATAGTGTCATTGGAAGCGTAGTAGGAAATCTTTCCTAGTCCAAAATTATATGCAATATCTTTTGGAACAACAAAATCGAAATCAAACACACCATTTTTAGCCTCGGCTTTTCCTTTATAAATTATACTTTTCTGAAGTTTAAAATCATAAATAGGACTATTAGGGTCGTTTCCTAAAGTAGAATATGTTTTTGTTTTGTCAAATATTGTGATGTCTACTTTTCCATTAAAGTTATTGTTTACCACGCCTGCTCTATGCACTTCGCCATGAATGGTTATTTTTTGTAAAGCACTTATAGTGTCAATGGCATTACCAGTTTTAGTATCAGTAACATTTATTGTAACCACCTCGTCACTAGGGTAAGTAAGTCGCATAGCAGGGTCTCCTAATAGCAAAAAGTTTTTGTTCTGATATATTGAGCCTGCACCAATCTTAGCCAAGCGTACTATGTCTCCTAAAGTTGGATATTCGCCATTGGTTTTCTCGAAAATATTTTTAAAGATAACTTTATTTAATGCAAAATTTGAGCTCGACCAGGCTACCCTTGAAGTAGTTAATAGAGCAATTCCTCCGCCTTTACTGTTTAATAAAACATACTCTCCGGCTGATATTCTTTCGGGGTCGTCGTAGCGGCTAAATTCGCATGTTGCGGTAATAAATAGTGGAAGGTTAGATGAGTTTGTCCAAGAGTTTATATCGCTAATTTCTAATACCGACTCATGAGCCCAGCCTAGTTCTCCACCATGGCCAGTATAATTCATTATTAATGTGCCTTTATCAACTGTTTGATTAATTGCACGTTTTACTTCAGGATAACGCTGTCCGCCAGGAGTGATAATCTGAGGGTATGCATCAAAAAATATTTTATCAACATTATAAACAGGGTAGGTGTTTGTAGTGTAATTTGCCAAATAATCAGCCTGCGAGGTATGTAAACCTCCATCTTCATCATCGCCAATAAAGCAAACTTTATTTCTCCAATCGGCCATATTACTTGCGCTATTATTACCAATACCGCATGAGTTGATGTTCTTTGTTCCTATGGATTTATAATTTATTATTTTATCCACAATTGCAAGAGCTTGACTGTAATTTGTAACAGGGAACCTTCCAATTCCTACATCCAAATCTCCATTGGAATTACTACCCTCACCATCATCCAATAATCCAAAGAAATCATCGGTACAGTATGAACCTGTTGGTGATAATGAGTAATTAGATTCATAAGTAGGAATAAGGTTAGTATTATTTACAATTCTATTTTTATAATCATAAGAGGCATCTCCAAAAAATAGAAGATATTTTGGCATTTTTGATACATCACCAGCAGCTTTATCATAAAGCATTTTCATGAAATCACGAATTGCAGCATTGTCCTTTGACCCACTAGCAAACTCGTTATAGATAGGTGATAATGTGGTTTTGTATACGCTCAAGTTATTTGTTGTTCTATGAAACTCAGCAAGTCTTTCGGCCAATGATTCAAACTGTGAATCGTAAATAATTATATAGTCAATATCGCTTAAGCTGTGTAAATTTTGATTGCTTACGCTACCAATTTTTGTGGGGATTAAATATCCTCCATGATGTGCAATAAACTGTTTTAAACTATCGGTACTAGAAACAAATGTTAGAGTGTTATTACTGTAGCTGCTATTCATTAACATAGGTTCTGTAGCAGTGGTAATATCCCAAATTTCGCTATTTACATTAGCATTTTGAAGAGTATATTCGGCAGTATTCCCTGTGGCTACAGAATTAGGGTCACAAAACTTCATTTGTCCACCATACATGATAAGGTGTCGGCGTGCATTAACTGCAATATAGTCTAGCCATGCTTGCGAACTTGAGCTAGGTTTGCTATACACACTATTGATATTTATTTGTGAGGTTGAACTTTGTAAGCTAAAAGTATCGGTAACAGGAGTAGCATATTCAGCAAGGTAATGTGAACTTGTAGCTGCGTATATAATAGTTCTTTCTTTTCCGTTTGCATTAAAGTACATTGTACTATTAATAGTGCTTCTAGCGGCAGAACTTGTCTTTAATAAAACATTGGCTGTAGTAACAATATTTGGAAAATTAAAATTAAAATTATGAGAGTTTACAATGCTGTAATGCTCACCAAACCATTGTTTTCCTGATTTGATTAGGTTTAATGAATCATTTTCGTGTAAAGCATAGTCAGTGAAACTATTTACTGAAATGTTTGGATTATTATAAGTATTTGTATCAAGAGTAATGCGCTTTCCTTGCTGATTGTTTATTGTCACAAAATAGTAAGCATAATCATCATAAATATTTGTTTTATGAAGGAAGCGATTCCTTGATTTATAGTACTTCCAAGTTGTAGGGCCTTTTCCGTAAAAAATAAAATAGTCGTCAGCATCAAATATACCATTAGAATTTTGGTCGATTACTTTAATTGCATTCTCTTCAATATCGTCGAAACGTGCTATACTATTAGCTTCAGGCAACATTCCGCCACCATTACCATGTAGGTGAATATGGTTTATGTCTAGTCCTGATATTGAAAAGCCCATTGATTGCATATCGCTACCACTAACTTTATAAATTCCACTTTTAGGAATACGTAACTTATACCAGTCACCACTTGCTAATACAGAGTTAGTAGCATAAGTTCGTTGGTTTATAGAGCCTGTATCATCAGTTTTGGAAATAATGGTATTTATTGTAAAAGAGATAAGCTTCTCTATTGAACTATTTTCGTTTTCTCTATAGGCTTCAATCTTAATATCAGCAGTTTTTTCACCTCGGTTGTAAAGGTAGTTTATGGTGTATTCAAAATCATTAGTAAGTTTATTGAACTTCGCTAGTCCTTCGTTATTAGTATTAATTTCTGATGTAATAATGTTAGAAATATTAACATCAATACTTTCGTTATTATCCAAAGCAATGCTGTAATGGTATGCCGATAAGCCAGGGTTTATTTCGCTTTCAACCGAGAAGTCAAAGGCAGGAATTGATTTTGACTTTGCGTTATTATTCCAATTTAATACTACATTGTTGGATAAAGTTTCTTGTGAAAATACTGTGGTACTACTTATCAGGAATAAAGCAATTAGCGAAATTATATAATATCTATTTTTAAGCATATACTAGTTTTATATTATGCAAATGTAATTCATTGTTTTTAAACTCTAAATATAATAAACTAACTATTTTTTATATATTTTATTGTTTGACAATAAAATATTTTTAACAGATTTAGTTTAAGTAAATTATAGAATATAATTTTGATTGTAATATATATTATTCTCTAATTTATTAGCACCCGAAAGTGTCCATAATTTCAATTTATATTTTGGTAAAAAATAATAGCAATTGTTAAACATGAATATCATTCGCTTACTGTTAATTACCAAACAACAAGACCATTAATATTCTACAATAACAAATTGTTAAAAAGAATAAATTTATTTTTCAGACGTTATGTAACTTATTACAGGCATTTAGGTATAAGTTCGATGTTGATGATGAATTTAAGCTAAAATTTTGTTTAATTAATGTTAAAAATTTTAGTATTATTGTCATCCCAAATATTAAAGTATGTTAAAACACACGCACACACAGTTATTATTACTGGTAACGGTATTGTTTATTTCACTGGGAATCAGGGCGCAAGATGCTCATTTTTCGCAGTTTTATGCCAATCCATTATACCTAAATCCGGCCTTCACAGGGTCAAAGGTTTGCCCAAGAGTTGTGACGAATTATCGCAATCAGTGGCCATCTATCCCAGGATCATACGTAACCTATAACGCAAGTTTCGATATGCATTTTAATGCATTGGCTGGTGGATTGGGCGTAATGGTAACTTCTGACAGATCTGGACAGGGTGTTTTAACCGAGCAAACTGTATCTTTAATTTATTCTGTTCGCATTAGATTATCTCGCGAATGGTTTTTAAAAGCAGGAATACAGGCAAGCTTCTTTCAAAAGCATTTAGATTGGTCTAAATTAACTTTTGGCGATCAAATAGATTCAAAATGGGGATTTTCAAATATTACAGCCGAAAAAGGACCTAGTGATGGTTCTGGAGAATATAATATAATGGATGTTGATTTCTCAAGTGGGTTATTAGTTTATAACAAAAGATTTTTTGGGGGAGTAGCAGTTCATCATATGGTGCCTGTTGATGTAGCATTCGAAGGTGAAAGTTATTTACCAATGAAGATTACTGCACATGCAGGATATATGATTCCATTGAATGGAGGAAAAAGATTAAAACCAGGCGATCCAATAATTTCGCCTAACTTTGTATATATGCATCAAGGACCTTTCCATCAATATAATTATGGCGCTTATTTTAAAAAGGCTCCATTAATTTTTGGTTTATGGTACCGACATTTTGTTGCAAAAGATGGTTGGGCTAGTGATGCAGTTATCTTGCAAGCTGGTTTTGAGTATGATAAGTTTAAATTTGGTTACAGTTACGATATAACAATTTCAGAATTGGCAAGTCCTTCGGGAGGTGCACATGAATTTTCTTTTGCTTTGGATTTCAATTGTCCAATAAAAAAGAAACGTATGCATGAAATAAATTGCCCTTCTTTTTAGTTATATATAAGTTGAAATAAATAAAATAGATTATGATAAAGAGAAAAAGTATATCATTTTTTGGAGTATTAGCGGTAATGCTAATGATGATTTCTTGTTCATCGAATGAGCAATCAGCAACTACTGGATGGGCTTATAATGACCCTGATAATGGTGGTTTTGAAGTTATTCCTTACGAGGAGCAAGAAACAGGACCAGGTTTAGTTCTTATTGAAGGTGGTACCTTTGTTATGGGACGTACTGAGCAAGATGTTATGTATGATTGGAGCAATCAGCCTCGTCGTACAACAGTTCCTTCTTTCTATATGGATATGACCGAAGTGCGTAATATCGATTATTTAGAATATATGCATTGGTTAAAGAGAGTTTATAATGACGAGAATCCTCGTATCATTCAAAAAGCTCTTCCAGATTCATTAGTATGGAGAGCTAAGATGTCTTTTAATGAGCCTTATGTAGATTATTATTTACGTCACCCTGCTTATAGAGATTATCCTGTAGTTGGTGTTAATTGGCTTCAAGCTCGTGATTACTGCTCATGGAGAAGTGATCGTGTAAACGAATATATTCTTGTTACAATGGGAATCTTGAATCATCAAGAAAGTCCTACTTCTGACAATCATTTTAATACAGATGCCTATATGGTAGCTTCTATTGCTGGTATTGGAGAAGAAAGCGACAAGCAATTAATAGATATTTCGCCTAATGGTGGTGGTGTACGAAGAGTACGTATGGAAGATGGTTTTTTACTTCCTAAGTATCGCCTACCAACTGAAGCTGAGTGGGAATATGCTGCTCTAGGTTTAATTGGTAATACAATGTATGAGAGAGTAGTTGAACGTCGTATTTATCCTTGGAATGGTCATATTACACGTACTGATGCTACTGATAACTATGGTGATATGGTTGCTAACTTCCGTCGTGGACGAGGTGATTATATGGGTGTTGCTGGTAACTTAAATGATGCAGCAAATATTACAGCTCCTGTTTATGCTTATTGGCCAAATGACTATGGTTTATATAATATGGCAGGTAATGTTGCTGAGTGGGTAATGGATGTTTATCGTCCTTTGTCTTTCGAAGATATGGAAGCTCATAACTCATTCCGTGGTAACGTTTATAAAACTTATGTAAGAGATAATACTGGTGCTATTGCTGATAAACTTTATAATACTATTTATGATTATAAAGGTATTATGGAGTGGTTAAATAACCCTAATGGTTTTTATGCTAACCTTTCTACTGGCCTAAATGATGATGAAGAGAAAATGAAGGAGAAACTTAATAGCGGTCTTGAAAAAGTTATAAAATTACAAGAAGAGCGTAAGTATGAAGATGCTGCTCTTAGTTTTGATGACTTGCTTCAAAATGACCTTTATGGTAATCCTTCTTCTACTATATATATTGCTGCTGAAATTGCTAAAGGAATTTCTGATTTTATTATTGCTGAGCCAGGTGAATTACGCCAACGTGAAGTAACTATGGAGGAAAACCTTTCTCGTAGAAATTATAGAAAATCAAATAATAAGAATTACCTTGATGGTGACTATGCTTCTAATTATAATCAAGATAATGATTGGAATAATTGGCAAGATAAATCAAGTGATGGTAGTGGTAAGATGTATGACTATGGTAAAACATCAATGATTAATGATAAAGCTAGAGTATATAAAGGTGGATCGTGGAAAGATGGAGCTTATTGGTTAAGCCCAGGAACTCGTCGTTTCTTAGATGAGCACCAATCTACTTCTTTCATTGGTTTCCGTTGTGCAATGACTCGTGTTGGTAGCCCAATAGGTAATTACTAATATTAAAAGATACTTAAAAAAAAGCTAGCATTTTGCTAGCTTTTTTTTTGCGTAATTTTTTATCTTATTCAGAAAAACACCTATCTTTGTATAGCTGTGTTAGTAAATACTAACGTCACGTACTAATTCTTTAAAAATTGATTGATAATGCAAAAAAGGCTATTTTTTTTAACAATTTTGTTATTTCCGTTTGTTCTATTTGCTCAAAATACATCAAAAATATATGGTGTAATTCACGATGCAAATACTTCTGCTATAATTTCTGGAGCAGAAATAGTTATTTTATCTAATAAAGGTACTACCTCAAATGGGAAAGGGGAATATAGTATCTCAGACATAAAGCCTGGTAATTATACCATTAAGGTTAAGTTCCTTGGTTATGAAACCATAAATAAAGACTTTAGTATTAAAGCTGGAGAAAATTTGGAGATTAATTTTCCAATGGAGATCGATATTAAGGAATTATTAGCTGTTGATATTCGTGATGATAAAATAGAGACTTATTCTTATTCTAAAATAGTGCTAAAGGAAGCTGACCTAGAGCAAAAGCCCATTAGAGATATTGCAGATTTCTTGCGTGAGGTACCAAATATTAGCGCCGTGCGTAAAGGTGGTGCTAATTTGGACCCTGTAATACGTGGTTTTAAATTCTCTCAATTGAATATACAGCTCGATAATGGTCAGAAAATAGAAGGTGGATGTCCTAATAGAATGGATCCAACTACTGCCCACGTTGAGGCAAGTGATATAGAAGCTATAGAAGTGCTTAAAGGGCCATTTGCTCTTCGCTTTGGTGAGAATATGGGTGGAGTTGTAAACCTGCTCACGTCTTCTCCTCGTCCTTTTGATGAGTTTCAACTACATGTTAAGGCTAATGTTGGCTACGAAAGTAATTGGAATGGGCAACGACAGCATATTACCGTATATGGTGGAGGTAAAAAAGTGTTCTTCTCTCTTTCTGGAAATAATGCTCAATACGGAAGTTATACCGATGGCGATGGAAATAAAATTCGCTCGTCGTTTACCAAATATGGTTATACCGCCAAACTTGGTTTTGCTCCTACCGAAAATCAAACAATTATGTTTTCATTTTCTGATTTATATGCAAAAAATGTAAGCTTTCCTTCCTTGCCAATGGATGAGCGCCTAGATGCTACAAAATTTTATTCTGTGGATTATTCGGCAAAAAATATATCTGATTTTATTGAAACAATAAACGCCAAAGTGTATTTTTCAAATGTGGACCATACTATGGATAATAAAGAAAGAGGATTTGCAGATACTGTAATTGCTGTTTCTAACATTATTGCAAATAGATTTGGCTATAGAGCAGAAGTTGGACTAAATACTAGCGATAACTCCCACCTGTTTGTTGGTACTGATATGTATAGGATTGATAAGGATGGTGATCGAGTGAAAACCATGATCGGACAATTCCCAATGAAGAATAAAGTACCAGTGAAGAATGAAAAATTATGGAATAGCGCAGTAATCACCAATTATGGAATGTTTGCTGAATATCGCCATAATTATGATCTTTGGGAAGCTGTAGTTTCCTCACGAATTGATTTCAATAACTCGTATTCAGATTCCATATCTTTAATAAATGGAAACAAAGTTGATATTATTGGAACGCCAGCAGATAGTACGCATTCTAGTTTGGTGAATTTTAGTATTAGCTTTGGTTTATCACGAAAAATTGGCGAAAATATGTCATTAGGTTTATCTGTAGGTCGTGGTGTTCGTAGCCCCGATATGCTTGAGCGTTTTATTATAACGCTTCCTGTTGGCTTCGATAATTATGAATATATAGGAAATCCACTTTTAGAAGCAGAAGCCAATAACGAAATTGATATTGTATATAAATATAATAATGAAAAGTATGGTGGATTAGAGCTTACAGCTTTTTATTCGTATGTGCAGAATTTTATTGGTGGAACATATGTGCCACCTGCAGTGCAAAAGCCACTTACCCAAGGAGTGTTGGGTGTAAAGAAATTTGATAACCTGGGTAATGCTAGCCTTTATGGTTTTGAACTATCGTATGCAACACCGCTAAGATATAAATTCAGAATGTCGCTAACGGCTGCTTATACACGTGGTACTATGGACGAGGTAGAGGCTCTAGTATTTGATGAAAACCATAAGCTTACGGATATTTATAAAATACAGAATGATCCAATAGGAGAAATTCCACCTTTTAATGCAAACGCAAATTTCTCATATAACTGTATGAAAGGTAAATTAATACCTGCTGTAAATGTTAGATATTCGGCAGCACAAGATCGTATTTCTGTTTCTATGGAAGAGCTAACAACTCCTGACTTTATACTTATTGACGCAAGTTTGAAATTTAAATACAATCAGAATTTGACTGTTGTTGGTGGTGTAAATAATATCCTTGATAAAGCTTATTATGAGCATTTAAATAGACGGATACTTGGAACAGATACTCGTATTTATGAGCCAGGCAGAGTTTTATTCATGAATCTAATTCTTAATTTTTAATATGTTTACTATGAGAAAATTTATAATATTGTTAGCAATTGTATCTATTGCTTTTGTTTCGTGTACTAAGAATGAAGATACTAAGGTTGTAAACTATATGGTTACTGGCTTATCTGATCCTTATGATGCTGTGTTTTTTGATAATGATGGAAATAGTATTAGTAAAACTGTGATTCCTGGAGCTTTCGAATATGAATGGAATAAGTCGTACGAAATTAAAAACGGAGAGCCAGTATATTTATATATAAAGTTTAAAGAGAATATAGATAATAGCCCAAAATTTAGCGTTGGAATTATTATTGATGGTAAATACCAGTATCAGCGCAAAGGCTATGATAAAACTATTGGAGATACTATATATGAGGTTAAAGTAGCTGGAATAGTGCCAATTAATTAAGGCTCTGCTATTGTTAATACGCTTTTTATTTAAATGCAAGATATTGATTTCATAAGAACTTAATATCTTGCATTTTTTTGTCACATAATTTCTTATATTTGCATGAATCGTATAATACTTCAAAAAATATTGAATATAATGAGTAAAACTAAGCTTACAGACCTGTTAAATATTGAATTTCCTATAATTATGGCGCCTATGTTTTTGGTGTCTAATCCAAAAATGATAATCGAAGCGCTTGATAGCGGAATAGCTGCGGCTTTTCCTGCATTAAACCATCGTACTGATGAGGATTTTAGAGCAGCAATTGACGAAATTCGAAGTGCTACTGATAAACCATTTGGTGTGAACCTGATAGTGAATAAATCTAATCCTAAATACCCAGAGCAGTTAAAGACTTGTATTGAAAAAGAGGTAGGATTTATTATTACTTCATTGGGTAGTCCAAGAGAGGTTATAGAAAAAGCTCAGCCAAAGGGAATAAAGGTTTTTTGCGATGTTACCAATGTTAGTTATGCTCAAAAAGTTGTAGAGCTTGGAGCTGATGCTATTATTGGAGTAGGAGCAGAGGCTGGAGGTCATGCAGGAAATATTAAGATTAAGGATTTGATAAAGCAGCTTAAGGCTGAGTTTGATATCCCAATAATATCTGCTGGTGGAGTAGCAACTAAAGCTCAAATTGATGAAATGATAGAAGCTGGAGCTGATGGCGTAAGTGTTGGTACTGTTTTTATTGCAGCTGAGGAATGTGGTGTTTCAAAAGACTATAAGCAAGCTCTTATCGATTATAAAGCTAAAGATGTTGTACGTACTTCAAACCTATCGGGTTCACCACTTACGGTAATAAATACTCCTTATGTGCAAGAAATTGGTACAGAACCTAATTTCTTGATGCGTATGATGATAAAGCATAAGAAATTCCGCAAAATATTGAAAATGGTAATTGCTGTACAAGGAATGAATAAGATTAAAAAATCAGCCTTTGGAGCCTCATATAAAACCTATTTTGTTGCTGGGCCTTCCATTGAGCATATTCATAAAGTTAGACCACTTAAAGAGATTGTTAGAGACCTTACTAATGGTTAATTGTTAATGTTTAATTATTAATGATGTAATTATATAATGGTCCTTCGGTAGGCTAAGGATGACAATGTGGAAATTAGTTAATGTGAGAATGTGCAAATTGTAGATTGTTTAATCATTCAATCTCTTCTACTATTTCAGACTATTCAACCTTTAAACTAATTAAACTTTTTCAACCCTTTTCAATCTTTCAACCATTTCAACCCTTTTCAACCCTTTTCAACCAAATAACCAAATAAACATTCCAAGAATGACTTTAGATAAAAACAAAATATTGGAGCTTGAGCAGATGATTGCAAAGGCTGAAAAAATTACACTCTGTACGCATACTAGTCCCGATGCTGATACTATTGGCTCGGCATTGGCATTGCAGAATGTGCTTTTGCAAATGAATAAAAAAGTAAAAGTTGTATGTCCAAATGTGGCTCCAGATTTTCTTAGTTGGATGCCTTCGGTAGATTCAATATTAGTTCATGATATGCAAGGTAAGGCAGTGCATGAAGCAGTGTTGGAAGCAGATTTGCTTTTTGCAATGGACTTTAATGCTCCTCATCGTACTGCAAATGTAGAAAAGGTAATGAAGGAGAGTACTGCTACTAAAGTTCTTATTGATCATCACTTATTTCCTGATGAAGATTATTTTGATTTGATGTTCTCCTTCCCAGAGAAATCATCCACTAGTGAGTTGCTTTTCGATATTCTGTATAATTCAAATTTTAAGAAATATATAAATAAAGAGATTGCCACAAATATATTTGTTGGCTTAATGACTGATACAGGCTCGTTTGCTTATAGCTGCGATCAGCCTGAGACTTTTGAAACCGCAGCCAAGCTTATTCGCTATGGTGTGAAGGTGAAAGAAACTCACGATATAGTTTTTAATAATAATAGTATTGACAGACTAAGAATATTGGGTTTAGGAATAAATGACAATCTACATGTTTTTGCAGATAAAAAAGCTGCTTATATTGCTTTTAGTGCAGAAGAACTCAATCAGTTTGGTGATAAGGAAGGCTTAACAGAAGGAATTGTAAATTATGCTCTGTCCATAAAAGGGATTTGCTTTGCAGCATTACTTACAGAGAAAGATGATAAAATAAAGATGTCGTTTCGCTCCAAAAAAGACTTTAATGTGAATGAATTTGCTCGCAATAATTTTGAAGGTGGTGGACATCATAATGCTGCTGGAGGTAAATCATTCTTGAGCCTAAAAGACACTCAAGCAAAACTAGAGAAACTAATATCCGAATTTGATATATAATGATTAATCTTAAATACATATTTGTGCTATTGATTTTTGCATTTGTTATTTCTTCTTGCGATGAGCCCAAGAAAAAGGCCGTTACAATTGATAAAACAGTACTTAAGGAATCTTTAGTAAAAGTTAATAAGAAGTATATAGATGTAGAGAATACACAGATTGATGATTTTATGCGCCGTAGAGCATGGCAGGGTTTTAATAAATCTGAATCGGGATTGCGTTATAAAATATATAAGAAAGGCATTGGTAAAACTCCAGTTGCAGGATCAATTATCAGTATTGAATATTCTATGATTGACATAAAAGGTAATATGTTATACGATAGCGAAAAGCTAGGACGCAAGGAGTTTAAAGTTGATAAAAATGAAGAACCCAGTGGACTTAATGAAGCTGTAAAGCTTATGAAACTTGGTGCTAAAGCAAAATTAATAGTGCCCTCGTATTTAGCTTATGGATTGATTGGCGATGAAAATAAAGTTGGACAAAAAGCTACCCTTATTTATGATATCCACCTAGTTGAAGTAAAATAAGCACCTAATTAGAAAAGGGAGAAAGAAGAAGTGCAAACACTCTTTCTTTCTCCCTTTTTTTATTGTCCTCTTTCCTCTCGATTTCTATCGAGGCCTAATTCCTAATTCTTAATTCCTAATTCCTAATTCTTAATTTATTTAAGCACCCCTTTTATCGTCAATACAATTTGAGGATTCTTAGGGTCATTAGTAATAATAGTAATTGTTTTATGCTGACGGCCTTTTCTCCCTCTAGTATTAAATACCGCTGTTATAGTTCCGCTTTTACCTCTTCTATAAGTTTTTACATCAAGCTTAGTTGTAGTACAACCACAGCTAGTTTTTACACTTAGAATTTCAAGGTCTCTTTTACCTTCGTTTGAAAAATTAAATCCGTAAGTGACAACAGTTCCTGCTCTTACAGTATCAAAATCGAATGTTGTGTTTAAGAATACAATCTTAGGAGCTTTTTTAATGTCTCTAGCGCTCATTTTCGAAAAATCTTGCGATAATCTAGCGCTAATATTTAGAATCTTCATTGGCTGAGTAGCATCGTTAGTACGAATAGCAATTCTATCGTAAACAAGACCATATTCATTTTTCTTACTACCATCATAGGTAACAATAATGTAAGCAGTTTCGTTTTGCTTTAACTTATCTGTAGTACATCTAACTGTAAGGTGTCGAGGTACTTGTTCAAAGCTTATGTCCATAGGGTGTCCCCAAGTATTAAATATTCTTAAACTATCGGTTCTAATCTCAGTGTTTTTCATTTCGTTAAAAGCAAGGTGATTAGATGTAAACCTTAAATTCCCTACTGCAGTAGGGAATTTGTCAGAATTATTTTTCTCACGTGGAATAACAAATCCTTTTATAAATAAGACAGTATGAGGTTTGTCGGGATTATTAATTGTAACCGTAATTGATTTACGAAAAGCAGCAGGTCGGTTTATTGTAGAATAAGTAACCTTAATAATGCCTTTTTTACCAGGTGCAATAGGCGATTTAGTATATTCTGAAGCAGTGCAACCACAGCTAGTACGTACCTTAAGTATCTTTAAATCACCCTTACCTGTATTTGTAAATACAAACTCATAAGTGGCGTGTTTTATCTCTTCTTTAATCTTTCCGAAGTCGTGAGTGGTTTTTTCGAATTTTATTTCCCCCAATTGAGCAAAAGAGCTAAAGCTTATTAATATGCTGATAATAAGGGTAATGCTTTTTGTAAAATACATAATATAAAAGTATTAAATTTTGTTATTAGTAATCCAGTTAATGAATTACGTTGATTTTTGTTAATGGCAAATGTACATTTTTTTGGAATTAAATAAAGGTTTATTGAAATAAAAAATATTTTTAGCCTATCTTAAGATAGGTTAAATCAACAATTAACGACTTGCCATGTCGTTAATTTTCATTTCATCCATTGGTGTATTGATTAAGCAGTTGATGTAAGAGTGAAACAAGTGATGATAAAATATAGTATAGGAGCTTTTGTTTAATATGAAGGCACACTATTAATAAATTGGAAATGCGATAATTATTAACTCGTGTTTTACTATATCCAAAATTTTAGATAGTTTGTTGTTAAAGGTGGTGTGTTTTTTATACCGCCTTTTTATGTTTAGTAGGATTGTTTATCTATGTTGATATTCATATAATTGGGAGAATAAAAAAAGTGTTTCGTTATATTAAAAAATGACTGATAATACGCCGAAATATTAACACTATTTAAGGAACGTATTTATTGTTAAGCTGCTTATTTTCTTTGTTATTACTTTAAATACAATAGGTTGCAGCCTCTTTTTTCTTTTAAAAATCACCTTGTATTATTGGATAGGTTATTCTAACTTTGCGCCTTTATTTTTAAGTACAATATTTTATAGTAAATTAAATTTTATCCTATGCAAAATAAAGGCGCTATTAGACTTTTAGCAATCTTGTTTGCTCTGGTATCTTTGTATCAGTTATCATTTAGCTATTTTACTTCAAGAGAACAGAAAAGGGCCGTTGAGTATTCCAACAGTCAAGCTGTTTTTAACGAAGCAAAAGCTATTGCTGACCGTACAGGCAGATCAGAGAATTACTTTATTGACTCACTGAAGAAAGCTTCAGAAAATTATTATTTAGATTCAATGGCCAACGAAGAGGTTTATAGCTTCGGGTTCTTTGGATATACTTATAAAGAGTGTAAAGAAAGAGAGATTAACCTAGGTCTAGACCTAAAAGGGGGAATGAATGTTACCCTTGAGGTTTCGGTACAAGATGTTGTGGTAGCTATGGCTGGCAGCAACAAAAAAGACCCACATTTTACAACAGCAATTTCAGATGCTTTAAAAGCACAACAAAATTCGCAAGACGATTTCATCACACTTTTCTACAAAGCATGGCAGCAAGACAATCCAGGTGTCAACTTGGCTTCTATCTTCGCTACTGTTGAGCTTAAGGACTTAGTTGCTCCTAACTCTACTGATGCAGAAGTGTTGAAAGTTCTTACGGATCAGGCAGAAGCTGCTATTGGTAATACTTTTGATATTTTAAGCAAGCGTATTGACCAATTTGGTGTTGCTCAACCTCGTATCCAAAAGATGCAAAATGGACGTATCCTTGTGGAACTTCCTGGTGTAAAAGACCCTCGTCGTGTTCGTAAGATTCTTCAGTCAACTGCTCGTTTGGAGTTCTGGGAAACTTATAACTTTAATAATCCAAAAATCTTTAATGCTTTAACAGAAGCTAATGCTATTACTGAAAAGTACTATGCTGTTTCTAAAGGCACTGAGGAGAAAGTTGAAAATCAAGTAGAGACTAATACAAATGCTGAACAGGCTGCTGTTAGTACCGAAGAAAATACTGATTCTGAGGAATTGGCATTAGGTGATGATTCAGAATTGAATCTTGATGCTGAAGCTGACGAGACTAAAGTTGCTGACGAAAATGCAATAAGCTTATTTAAGTATTTACGTCCTAACTTCAGCCAAGGTGCTGATGGAAAATGGTATCCTGGAAATGGTGCTGTTATGGGTACTGCTATGGTACGCGATACTGCTCGTGTAAATACCATGCTTAAGCTTGCTCAGGTAAAAGGTCTTTTCCCTCATGATATGAAATTATATTGGGGTGTAAAACCTCCAAAATATATGAAAACAAGCACAGGAATGCAAATCAATGCTCTTGAGCTTTTCATTATTCAAGTAAAATCTCGTGATGGCGAACCTCCTTTAGATGGTGAAGTTATTACTGATGCTCGTCACGATTACTCACAAACAGGTGTTGTGGAGGTAAATATGCAAATGAACTCTGAAGGAGCTCACATTTGGAAAAACCTTACTCACGATAACCTTAAGAAATCAATTGCTATTGTTCTTGATAATTATGTGTATTCTGCACCTACAGTTCAATCAGAGATTGCTGGTGGTCGTTCACAAATTACAGGAAACTTCACTATTGAGGAGGCTAGTGACCTTGCAAACGTTCTTAAGAGTGGTAAACTTCCAGTTCCTGCTCACATTATTGAAGAGGCTATAGTTGGTCCTTCACTAGGTAAAGAAGCTGTAACTCATGGTTTATGGTCATTTATCGGAGCATTTATTTTGGTGCTACTTTATATGGTATTCTTCTATAGCAAAGCTGGTTTAATTGCCGACCTTGCACTTATAGCAAATATGTTCTTCTTATTCGGGGTTCTTGCTTCACTTCAAGCAGTACTTACTTTACCTGGTATTGCCGGTATCGTACTTACACTTGGTATGGCAGTGGATGCTAACGTAATTATATTTGAACGTATTAAGGAAGAGATTAGAGCTGGTAAAGGCATTCGCCTTGCAATTAGCGATGGTTATAAAAATGCTTATTCAGCAATTATTGATGGTAACGTTACTACTTTAATAACAGGTGTTGTATTATTTGTATTTGGATCAGGTCCAGTACAAGGTTTTGCAACTACTCTTATTATCGGTATCATTACTTCATTATTCTCTGCAATATTTATCTCACGCTTAACTTTTGCTTGGTTATTAGATAAGAATAAGACTATTTCTTTCTCTAGCAAAATTACTGCTAACTTCCTAGCAAATGCTAACTTCGATTTTATTGGTTTCCGTAAGAAAGCTTATATTCTATCTGGTTCAGTGATATTGATTGGTATTTTAAGTTTAGGTTTTAAAGGACTTAACTATGGTGTTGATTTCTCTGGAGGTCGTACTTATGTTGTTCGTTTCGACCAAGCTGTAAATAGCGTTGAAGTTGCTAATAGCTTAAAAACTAAGTTTATTGATGCTAATGGTAAGGAATTACGTCCTGAGGTTAAGACTTTCGGCCCTGTTTCTCAGGTAAAAATCACTACCAAGTATATGATTGGTTCAAAAGATATTAAAACAGATTCTATAGTTGATTTTGCTGTATTTGAAGGTGTTAAAGCTTTATATAAAACAGATATCACTTATGAAGAGTTTTCATCTTCTGACGAATTCAAGGGTAGAGGTTTAATGAGCTCACAAAAAGTTGATCCAACAATTTCTGATGACCTTGTTTGGGAAGCTTATGGTGCTTTATTCTTCGCACTTATCGCTATATTCTTCTACATTGCATTACGTTTCCGTAAGTGGCAATATGGGCTTGGAGGTCTTACAGCTCTTGTTCACGATACATTAATTGTAGTTTCAATCTATTCTATATTCTCAGGAATTCTTCCTTTCGATATGGAGGTTGATCAAGCATTTATTGCGGCTATTCTTACTATCATTGGTTATTCTATCAATGACTCAGTAATTATATTTGACCGTATTCGTGAGATGACTCACCTATTCCCAAAACGTACTATAAAAGAGAATATGAATGCTGCACTTAACAGTACTCTTTCTCGTACAGTAAATACTTCTGGTACTACAATCGTAGTATTACTTACAATCTTCATCTTCGGTGGAGAAGTAATTAGAGGTTTTGCTTTTGCTCTTCTTGTGGGAGTTATAGTTGGTACTTTCTCTTCAGTATTTGTTGCAAGTCCTGTAACTTATGAAACAATGAAGAAAGAAGATGCTGCTCGTTTAGAATCTAAAAAATCAAAGAAAAAGAAATAAAACTTTTTCTTAATTGATATATTAAGCGCCATTTCGAAGATTATTCGAAATGGCGTTTTTGTTTTATGGAATATTTGTAATTACATCATTACGCTATAAAATAATAGTACTATTAAACAAATAAACAATTTTAATCTACTTTTGCAAAATGATTAAAAACCTTATTTTAAATAGAAATATGCTCTTAGTAATGGCAATTGTGCTAGGACTATTTCTACCTCAATATTCGCTTATTTTAGCTCCATATACTTTTTGGTTATTAGCTTTGGTGATGCTATTTTCCCTGTCGGGTTTATCAGCAAAGTCGCTTTTCCCCTTACGGTCTGTAGTTAAGCCTATGCTTATGGGAGTATTACTAAATCATATTGTATTTGGTATTATTGTACTTGCTTCTGCATTATTGGTTTTTGATTATGGTTCGCCAATTTTTATAGGTTTTGTAATTATTGCTGCTACTCCGCCTGGTGTAGCTATTATTCCTTTTACAGTAAAGCTTAATGGTGACCTTAATAAGGCCATTATTGGAACATTCTCAGCTTTTATGGCTTCTATTTTTCTTGCACCGCTTATTATTGAAGCTTTTGCAGGTAATGAGGGTGTAAATCCCGTGGAATTGCTTAAAGTAATGCTATTGCTAATTGTATTGCCTTTCTTAGCATCTAGAATATTGAGAATTAAGAGTATACTACCAATAGTAGAGAAAACTCGTGGTAGTATTATCGATATAGGATTTAGCTTAATTATATATGCTTCAATTGGTGTAAATAATCATGTTTTCTTCTCTGATTTTGATGTTTTGTTAAAAATAATCGTAGTGCTTTTTATTGCTATGTTTGTTGTTTCGTTAATATTAAAGTTCGTACTGAAATCCAAACAAAATGCTGATTATATAGTTTCTACACGACTGCTTTATTCCATTAAAAGCTCCGGTTTTGCTGTGGTTACTGCCATGGAATTGTTTGGTGGAGACTCTGCTATTCCCGCAACTGTGATGAGTATCCTTGTTTTAGTTTACTTTTTCAGCTTGCTACTTGAACAGCGATTTTTTCTAAATAGTTGAGTATAGATAATATAAGAATTGTGATTAAAATAATATAATTTTGTGCTCAATTAATTTGTTATATCAAAGGTGTAAATCGCAGTAGTTTGCTTATTAAAGTAAATCAGAGTATTTATTAATTGGGTTAGGCTACCTGTCCAAATATCGAAGCCTTCGCTCAAAGAGAAGGCTTCGATAATTAAAGTCAGTCTTTTTTGTATATAATAACCAAGCCCGTTAGGGCTTCATTTCGCTCAAAGCGAAGTCATTAGGTATCTTAGCATACTTTTTATTATGTAATAAGCCCGATAGGGCTTCCCTATTTGTAAAAAAATGTTAGCAACATATCTGTAACTCCGTTAGGCGTTTCCCATGTTATACGATAATAGGCAAGTCCTACGGACTTTGTCACTGTTTTCCGCACTTCGTGCTACAAACAGTAAAGTCCTACGGACTTATTAATGGGTTAAATGTATTGATTAATTTGGGAAAATAATCTACCTATAACAGCCAAGCTGGAGTAATTATTAATGTTTAATTGTTAATGATTAATTGGGTTAGGTAATTTGTCCAAATATCGAAGCCTTCGCTCAAAGAGAAGGCTTCGATAATTAAAGTCAGTCTTTTTTGTATATAATAACCAAGCCCGTTAGGGCTTCATTTCGC
>Ga0256842_1001344_pt1 | contig 19893 bp, 16 predicted proteins | sample 4559240metaG_FD_185973 | JGI IMG/M metagenome (GOLD analysis project Ga0256842, IMG submission 185973) | Hydrothermal vent microbial communities from Guaymas Basin, Mexico - 4559-240 | ecosystem: Environmental > Aquatic > Marine > Hydrothermal vents | place: Mexico: Guaymas Basin | collected... | reverse complement strand
AATATAAACAACTTCGATGATGATGATATGTCGATACCATCAGATGACGAAGAAAGTATGGAAGTACAGACAAAAACCGTATATGGAGGACTTGTTCCTCTTGTGGGAACTATCTTATCAACTTTGATAGCTCTTATATTTTCTCTTCCCATAGCTATGGGTATAGGCATTTTTCTCTCCGAAATAGCTCCCAAAAATATCTCGAATATCGTCGGTATAGCCATAGAGTTACTTGCGGCGATACCGAGTATCATCTTTGGCATGTGGGGACTTTACTACTTTGCTCCTATCGTGCAGAGATTTTTCGGAGGTTTTCAAGTATCTTTGCTGACTGCGGGACTTGTGCTTGGGGTCATGATACTTCCATTTATGGCGGCTATCACAAGAGATAGTATGAATACAACTCCAAATGTTCTAAAAGAGAGTGCATATGCCTTAGGAGCTACAAAGTTTGAAGTGATAAAAGATGTAATATTTCCATACTCCAAAGTCGGTATCATAGGCTCTGTTATCTTGGCTTTAGGGAGAGCTTTGGGAGAGACTATGGCGGTAACCTTTTTGATAGGCTCTGTTTTTCAACTCCCAAAAAAGATAACCGACCCCACCATTTCCATACCCGTAGCTTTGGCAAACAATTTCGGTGAAGCTACCGGATTAGGGCTTAGCTCTTTGTTCTATCTTGCATTTATCCTCTTTGTTTTAAGCTTCGCTATCATATCTTTTGCAAAATTTTATTTTCTTAGAAAGGCTCACATATGAAAAGATTGCTTACAAATAGGATCATTTTAACTCTCTCCAGCCTATCCGCTCTTTTGGGGCTTGCCTTTTTGGGTTGGATACTTGTAACGATTTTTATCAAGGGTATAGGCTCTTCGCATCTCTCTTTGTTTGTGAATGATTTGATAGATGGCGGTCTTAGAAATCTAATAGTCGGACAATTTATTTTGGCAGGAATTGCAAGTGCGGTAGGTATCCCTATAGGAATGGTTGCAGGTATCTACATAAGAGAGTATAGCCAAGACAGATACTCCTCATTTATAAGAAATCTAAGCGATGTTATGATGAGTGCTCCAAGCATTGTAGTGGGAGCATTTGTATATGCCATAGTGGTGGTACCGACGGGACATACGAGTGGATTTGCAGGTGTAGTTGCACTTTGTATCATGATGATACCCATAGTCATAAACACTACTGACAGTATGCTCTCTTTGGTGCCAAAGGAACTTAGAGAGGCGGGTATAGCTTTGGGGGCGAGCAAATATAAAGTGATATTCGATATAGTTATAAGATCGGCAAAAGTGGGTATCATGACGGGTATATTGCTTGCATTTGCAAGGATCATAGGAGAAACCGCACCTTTGCTTTTTACCTCTCAAACGAGCAACTATTTTAGCCTTGATCTAACCCACTCTTTCCCATCTTTAACGGTTAGCATCTACAACCTTGCAAATGATGTGGAGACAAGCAGTAGGGATTTGGCTTGGGCGGCTTCGTTTATACTCACGGTTTTGGTGCTTTTTATCAATCTAACCGGCAGATACATCACAAGAAATAAAAAGTTTAGATAAGGAAAAATAGTGTCTAATAATCTGATAATGAATTTAAAAAAGTTTAGTTTTACCTATGCAGGAGCAGATGAGCCGTCTTTGAGAAATATCTCTTTGCCTATCGAAAAAAATAAAATCACAGCCCTCATAGGTCCAAGTGGTTGCGGTAAATCAACTCTTCTTAGGTCTATAAATCGGATACACGATCTATACCCGGGCAATAGATATGAGGGTAAAATAGAGTTGCTCAACGAACAAACCGGAGAGATGGAAAATATCCTTGATATAAAAAAAGAAAATGACTTTATAGCATTAAGACAAAAGGTCGGTATGATATTTCAAAAGCCCACTCCCTTTCCAATGAGTATATTTGATAATGTCGCCTACGGACTTAAAATTATGGGTATAAAAGATAAAAACGAGCTCTCAAAAAGAGTAGAAGAGGCTTTAAGGGGCAGTGCTTTGTGGAGTGAAGTAAAAGATAGACTTAAAGAGTCGGCTATGGGGTTAAGCGGCGGACAGCAACAAAGACTCTGTATAGCAAGAGCGGTTGCAGTAAAACCTGAAGTATTGCTTTTTGATGAGCCCACCTCCGCACTTGATCCTATAAGCACGGGGGCAATAGAGGAGCTTATAGTGGAGCTTAAGCAAGATATTAGTATAGTTATAGTCACACACAATATGCAACAAGCCAGCAGGATAAGCGACTATACTGCATTTATGTATCTTGGGGATTTGGTGGAGTTTGACAAAACGGAGAAGATTTTCTTAAATCCGAGTGAAAAACAAACAGAAGATTATATTACCGGAAGGTTTGGATAATGTTGAAAAATTATGATGAAGATTTAAAAGAGATAAAAAACGGCATAAAAGTTATAGGCGAAAAGATACTGCTATCGAACAAAACACTTCTTGAAGCTGCCAAGAAATGTGATGTAGAAAGGTTTACGGAGGCAAAATCATATCTTAAAGATTTAAGCTTATCTCTCAATGGTATCGATAACGAGATCATTAAAGTTTTAGCCTTGTATTCGCCGGAAGCCAAAGATTTAAGAGAGGTTGTAGCATATTTTAAGATAACAAATGAGCTTTTAAGAGCCTCTTCAAACACAAGATCTCTGATAAAAGCTTTTGTTAGAGATTGCGAGAGTATAGATATGGAGCTAATAAACTCTTATGTTATACCTCTTCAAACCTCTACAATAAAAGCTCTTGAGCTTGTTGTCTCAATGATAGACTTGAATGATACGGACGAACTCATAGACATAATGCATGAAATTGTTGTCGAAGAGGATAAGACCGACGAACTGTATGCTATGCTTGAGAAGAAGATTTTTACGGGGTTGAAAGATAGCGGTAATTTTGAAAAGACACACAATATCTTAAAAGCTTTCAGAAGAAGCGAAAAGATAGCCGATCGTGCCATAAGTATAGCCAATCTGCTTTTATATATCTTTAAAGGTGGCGAACTTCACAATATAAGATAAAGGAGCGATTTTGAAAACTATCGTAGCGGTTGAGGATGAGCCGGATATATTGGAACTTATAGAATATACTCTCTCTTCAAGCGGATTTGATGTGATAGGACTTCTTAATACTTCCAAGTTAAAAGATTTGCTTGATGAAGAGGATATATCTTTGATACTGATGGATAGAAATCTACCCGGATGTGAAGGCTCGATTTTTATAAAAGAGTTAAGAAAAGAGGGATATAATACTCCGGTTATCTATCTAAGTGCAAAAGATAGTAGCGATGATGTGCTTGAGGGTTTCGAAAGAGGTGCGGACGACTACATAACCAAGCCCTTCAACCCTAAAGAGTTGATAGCAAGAGTCAAAGCGGTTTTAAAAAGAGTCGATAAAAAACCTCAAATCATCAAATATAAAGATATAGTTTTTGACAGAGATAGTGGTATCGTAACCATCCAAGCCAAAGAGATAAAATTGAGCAAGCTGGAGAAGAGATTGCTTTATGAGTTTTTGACAAATACAAATATACTTTTAAGCAGAGAAACCCTTTTGGAGAATGTTTGGAGTGATAATTTTGACAAGCAATTAAAAACCGTAAATGTAGCTATCAAAAGGCTTAAAGAGAAGATTGATCCAAGCGGAGAAAAGGAGTATATCAAATCCGTAAGAGGTGAGGGTTATATATTTTGCTAAAACTTCATCAGATATACTTTAGAAAACTTATTATACTATTTGTTTTACTCTTTTTTGTAGTGGGCGGTATCATATACTACTGGATGCAAAATATCTATATATCAAATATTAAAAATTCTCTCAAAGATGATATAAAACTTATAGAGTTGAGCATAAAAGATAAAACGGATTTAGATAAATTGGTAAAAATTATAAGAAAAGATTTAGGGGTAAGAGCGACCATCATATCCGATAGCGGTCTTGTTTTGGCAGAGTCCAATAAAGATAAAAATAGCATGGATAACCACAGATACAGACCTGAGGTAATGCAGGCTATAAAAAGTGGCTACGGATACTCGATAAGAGAGTCGGTAACTTTAAAAGAGAAGCTTCTTTATGTGACAAAAAAGTGCAATATAAATGGCAAAATTATATATATAAGATTGGCTAAAGAGATACGAAAAATATACTCTCACCTGATACTGCTTGGCTCAAAAATCGCCATTATACTGATACTGTTTTTTTTAATACTCTTTTATATCATGTACAAAATAGGCAAAGATATAGAGTTTGAAGTCAATAAAATCTCTAAATTTTTGATAAACCTAACCAAAAAAAAGAAAAAAGTCTATATATCTTCTGATTTTTCCGATGAATTTTTTCGTATCACTAAACTGCTTACGAAAGTTGCCGGTATTCTTGCAAAAAGAGATAAGCAAAAGGCAAAATATACAGCAAAACTAAAGATGGTCAATAATCAAAAAGATGACATAATATCCGCAATAAGCCACGAATTTAAAAATCCTATCACAGTTATAAACGGATATAGCAAAACTCTGCTTGAGGATGAAAATATAGATAAAAATATATCGCATAAGTTTTTACAAAAGATTTATGATAGCGGAGAAAAACTTTCCTGCCTTATAGATACTTTAAGGTTGTCTATCAAGCTTGATAGCGAGAGTCTAAAGCCTAAGTTTACGGAAATAGAACTATACGGTTTGGTTGTTGAGAATGTGGACAACCTAAGGCTAACTTATAAAGATAGAGAGATAGTTATAGAAAAAAGATATGATAAAACCATAAAGGTCGATAGGGTTTTGATGAGTATTGCCATCTCAAATCTCGTAGAAAATGCGATAAAATACTCTGATGAGGTTATAAAGGTTATCATAGATGAAGAGTTTTTGAGTGTGGATGATCAAGGTATCGGCATAGATAAAGATGAGATAAAGAATATAACCAAAAAGTTTTATAGAGTTTCCAAAAACAATTGGAATAACTCCTTGGGATTGGGACTTAGTATAGTATCAAATATCCTCTCTCTACACAATTTCAAGTTGGAGATAAAGAGTAAAAAAGGTGAAGGAAGTTCTTTTATAATAATATTTTAAAGCCCTCTTGAGAGCGAAAAAGTGCTCAAAAGAGGCTATCGAAGCTATCTATACTTTCTATTTTCCGCGATAAAACAACTTCTCTCTTAAGTTTTAAAATTATTGAGTTTTATATCCAATCCTTTTGTGGATTTTAAAAGTTCTTCAGCCATAGAAAAAAGCTCGCTCATACCCTCTTCACTTTGTTTTGAAATATTATTTAAGGTATCCATTTGTGTTAGCATAGATTTATTTAGTGTAAGGATATTTTTAGCACCATCCACACTTTTATTGGTTATCTCTGCAGTTGCATTTACAGAATCAACTCCGATATTTATATTGGCTTGGACATTAGATGAAATATCTTTAAGGCTATATATATTTTTACTATTTTCTCTCATTTGGTCAGTCACTTCAGCAACCAATTGTGATATGGTATTGATAGTTACATCAATCTCGGATAGACTTTTTTGTGTATGTTCAGCGAGCTTTCTTATCTCATCGGCAACTACGGCAAAACCTCGTCCATGTTCTCCTGCCCTGGCTGCCTCTATAGCAGCATTTAGTGCAAGCAGATTGGTCTGATCAGCTATATCTCCTATAAGACTAAGAACATTTTTGATCTGTTCTGTTTGCCCTAAAAGTTCTTCAAGTTTATCTCTTAATCCATTTTCAAGCTCAACATCTTGTTCGACATTTTCAATGAGCATATCAATATCATTTTTAGATTTGTTCAAACGATCTTTTGTGTCTTGCATGTTATTTTTTGTTATCTCGAAGTTTTGCAGTGTCTCTTCAATGATATTCTGAACGGAGTGTGTTTGATTGGTTGTTTGTGTAACTATTTCAAACTCTTTTTCTATATAAGATTTAATTTTTTGAGTTACTATACTCATGCTTTGAGCATTATTTTGATTGGTATTTGAAACATTTTTAGCCTCATTTATAGCATCAGCAAGTTTGCGGATAAACAGATTGATATTTTCCGCCATAGTGCCTGTCTCATCTCTATTTGGAATAGTGATCTGCTTTGTAAGATTGTTATGGTCTTTTGAAACAGTTTCTGTGATATTGGCAACTGATGATGTGGTCTGTTTTACGATAAGATAAATATTTAAAGTTGATATTATAAGTCCTACGATTCCAATCGTGATATTTTTAAAAATCATCTCATTTTGCAACTTCTCAACATTTAAAACTATCGCTATATTAAAAAGAATTAGCAAGACGATATTTCCGATAGTAGTACTAAAAATAGAAAAAAATATCTTTCCCCCGAAAGATAAAAAGGGATATTTGCTTGAAAGTTTGATATCTTTTGTCCATTTTTCAAGATTTATAACTGAAGAGACAAAAACCGGAATAACAAATAGAGCAACAAGAGGAATAGAAAAGAGCTCGGCAAGTATAAATTTTTCAGTTGTTATAAAATCAAGGCTAATCATACTGACAAACGGTCCGAGAGTGCTATAAAAAAATTGAGCAATCATAAACAGATATGGATATCTTCCTATTGTTTTATAAGTTTCTTCGTTAGCATTCTTTGTCACAATGGCTTTTTCTATCAAAAGAAGTTTTTTATTGAAATAAAATAGCATTGCAGATGTAACAATTATGACATATGTTATCAATTGAGGTGAAAATAAAATAGCAAATGTCTCTTTGGAAGTAAAGATATTTGAGAAATAAATGCCAAATACCCAAACCAACGGCGGTATCATAAAACCTGTCAATACAAGAAGCAAAAGCTTTTTTCGATAATTCATTGTCTATCCTTTTTTAACATATTGCCAACTTATAAATTATACGATAATTAAAATTTAAATTAAATTAAATTTTAATACAATGCTCAAAAAGATACTTATGATCATCGGGAAGAGCATCATATATCTTTTTTGCAAGCTCTCTTATCTCCCAAAGAGCAGACTTTGAGCTTCTTAATCCAAGAAAATTTTGCAAACTTCTTGCATTTATACTCCATGTAAGTTCGGTTTTATAGCTTTCTGGCAAACAATATTTTGCCTTATCGTTACTTATGCCTTCAACAAGAACTTTTCTCAAATTTTCCAAAGCTTTTATACTCATCTCGTCAACTATTGCCACATTTGTAAAAACAAGATATTTTTCGGCTCTATTTATATTCGAAGTTGAAAATTCCGGCTCATTTTTTAACTCTTTAAGTGTATATCTCGTACTTTTTACACTCAAGCTTGCCATTCTGTGTCTTGCCAACTCTTGCAATAAAGCTCTACTGATACCTTTTATATAAAAATTGTAATTTAGATGTTCGAGTGTTGAAGCATGCTTAAATTTATTGCCGACTCTATCTATCAACTCTCTATCTTTTTCACCTCCGTTATCGCTTTTATCAAAACTTTGCCAACATGTCCTTATGGCATTCGCACAAACTATCAAAGGTGTATAGTGTAAAAGTTTTACTTCCATTTTTTTCTCCATTTTTTTCAATGAATTATATCATAAAAGATATTTTTTGATACTATATTTATAATGTCCGCCTTTGTCAAGACCAATATCAAATACCATTTATTCTCCAATACTTACTCTTGACTTAGATAGTTAAGTCTGCACAATTTTCTTTCTCTAATAACAATCTATTGATATATAACTATGCAGTAGTTTTATGATTAATAAAATTTATATATTTTTTACAATATAATTATACTGTAATACATTTAAAGGATAAAAAGTGGCTTTTTTAAAAAAAGAGGAGAAAAAAAATAGAATTATTGAGACTTCATTAAAACTTTTTTCAAAAAATGGTTTTCACAATACGACTATCCCAGATATTGCCAAATCACTGAATATGAGTGTAGGCAATATGTACAACTACTTTTCATCAAAAGAAATTCTTGCAATGGCTATCATACGATACACTTCGGATATTCTCGGTGAAAAAATCAAAAAGATAAATAAGATGAAGATATCTGCCCATGAAAAGATTAGAAAGATAGTTGCTATGTACTTTAATATAGCCGATAAAAAACCGGAGATGATAGAGTATTTTTTAAGAGTTTATCTTTCAAACAGAGATGTTTTTAAAAACGGTTGTGAGGGTATGATATGTGTATCTGCTTTTGTAACAGAAATTATGATATTTTTTGAAGAAAATGTTAGAAACGGAGAGCTTAGAGATCAAGACTTTTTTTCTGCTTTTGGTTTATTTATGGGATATCTTGGGGGCATGGTTTTTTTAAAAGGAGAGGAAGTATTGGAGAAAAGTTTAGATGATTATGTAGATGATATAAGTGAAAATATCTATTTTGCTCTAAAGGCATGATTTGAAAAAGAGCGATATCTTATGGGTACAGGGGATTACTTGCAACGGCAATACTCAATCTTTTTTAAACTATCCTAATATGAAAGCATTCTTGAAAAAATATAACTTTTTATATCACCCATATCTTGATAGCGACTTAAATGTGCAAGAAGCTTTAGAATACGATAAAAAGTTTGATTTTTTAATCATAGAGGGAGCAATATCTAAAGATTTTATGAGGGTAGGTTTTAATTTTTTTAATCAAGTGCAAAAACTATGTAAAAATGCAAAATACATTATAGCTGTGGGTACTTGTGCTGTTTATGGAGGAATATTCAAGGAAAAAGATCCTGAAAATATAACCGGAGCTATATATGACAAAGATAAAGAAAACGGCTTTCTAAAAAAGTTTAAAGATAAAATATTTAATATACCCGGATGCCCTGCTCATCCCGAATGGCTTGTTTTTACAATAGATACATTAAATAAATATGAAAAGATTATAACAGACGAATTAAATCGTCCCAAAGAAATATATGGCTATCTAACTCATCACGGATGTACAAGAAATGAGTATTTCGAATGGAAGGTGGATAGTAAGGATTTCGGCACTAAAGAGGGGTGTCTTTTTTATCTTCAAGGTTGCAGGGCTCCTACGACACACGGAAGTTGCAATAGAATCTTATGGAACGAAGTAAACTCTAAAACAAGATCGGGAAGCCCCTGCTTTGGATGTACCGAAAGTAGCTTTCCAAGAAATAAAATGTTTGAAACTAAGACTTTTATGTCAATTCCTGCGGATTTGCCTGTGGGAGTATCAAAAAGAGCATATTTGACCGTTACCGGTATAGCGAAAACATTTCATATAAAAAGGTTGAAAGATAAGTTGATATGAAAATTACAAAAGAGATAATGCAAAAAATAGAGGGGGAGGCGGAGTTAGAATTATCTTGGGAAAAGGGCAAAGTCGTTTCTTCAAAAGTAAAATTTTTCAGCTATAGAGGTATGGAGGAAATTATAGCAGGAAGATGCCCTATGGATGCTCTTGTTTTAACACCCAGGGTTTGCGGTATTTGTGGGCATGCACAACTTATGGCTACCGTTCATGCACTTGAAAATATTTATGAAAATTGCGATATAAAGTTAGAAATATCCGAAAAAGCAAAGATTTTAAGAGATATAACTCTTGATGCAGAGATAATACAAAATCATATAAAATGGCTCTATTTTATAATAATACCGATACTTTATAAAATGGAGAGTAAAAGTTTTGATAATAAAAGAACTTTTAAAGCCTTGAAAGTGGCAACATCCGCAACTAAATTGATAGCTACTTTTGCGGGACAATGGCCACATAACTCATATATGATACCGGGCGGTGTCGTTTGCGATCCTACCTATGTAGAGATATTTCAAGCCAAAAGTCTTATAGATGAAATTATATCATTTTTTGAAGAGGAGATAGTTCAGGCAGATATTGAAGCCATAGTCAGTATAAAAACCTTTAAAGATTTGAACTCATATAACGGACTTGCAAAAGAGATGATAGACATTATGCAAAAGCATAACATAACCGATGTAGGCAAATCTCATGATAGATTTATAACTTTTGGAGAAAATTCTATCTTTAAATCCTCAAAATCCATAAGGACTGTTACAAGATCTATAAATGCCAAATATATAGAAGAAGAGAGTCTTGACTTTACTTATGCAAAAAATGTTTTATATAATGGTAAATTTTATGAAGTCGGACCTCTCGCCAGAGCTATGGTTGCAAAAAATCCACTTGCAAAAAATATTCACAGAGTATACAAAGACTCTTTGCTAAATAGAATAATAATGAAAACAATGGAGATAGCATATCTTGCAAATCACATCAAAGATAGTTTAAATAAGATAGATATTTCCGAACCGTCATTTATAAAACCCTCAAAAAAACTTGAAAATTTAGAGGGTGTGGGCGATGGATTTGCAGAGGCTGCAAGAGGTTCTCTATATCACTCTACAGAGATAAAAAATGGTAAAATAAAAAAGTACGATATCATAACTCCCACACAATGGAATCTCGGCAACTCTAAGGATAAAGATGAACTATCCACTATACAGCAAGCTCTTTTGGGACTTGATAATGAAGATGTTATATCGTTGGTATTTAGAAGTTTTGACGAATGTTCGGTTTGCACTACTCATTAGATAAATATTTAAAATTTCAAACAATAATAATTATCAATTAATTGTTATTTTTAACTATTATGGATAAATTTTCGCTAAATTCTATTTTTTAATCTTATTTAAAGCTCAAATGAATTATCATTTTATAAATGAATATTCGTACAGGAGGTTACACATGAATAGAAGTGATGAGTCGCTAAAGAAAATCTTTAGCAAAAGACTTGAAGAGTTAAAAAAACTTCCCGGAATTGATAAAGATAAATCTATCTCATCAATTTTGGTTGAAGAAGGCATAAGCAGAAGAGATTTCATGAAATGGGCGGGTGCGATGACAGCATTTCTCGGACTCTCTTCAACTTTTACTCCTACAGTTGCCAAAGCGGCTGAGTTAGCAGACAGATTGCCGGTTATTTGGCTACATATGGCTGAATGTACAGGTTGTAGTGAAAGCTTGATAAGAACGGCAACTCCAACAGTCGATAGTTTGATATTTGACTATATCTCTTTGGATTATCATGAAACTTTAATGGCAGCTGCCGGATGGCAAGCGGAAGAAAACCTTGAAGATTCTATAAAAAAATACAAAGGCAGATATATAATGATGGTCGAAGGAGGTATTCCGACTGGTAATGCCGGAAGCTTTTTAACTATCGGCGGACATGGTAAAAAAGGTAAAGATATAGCAAAAGATACTGCCGAAAGTGCAGCAGCTATATTTGCCATAGGAACTTGTGCAAGTTTTGGTGGTGTTCAAGCAGCCGTTCCCAATCCAACCGGAGCGGTAGGTCTTAGCAAAGTTGTTAATAAACCCGTTATAAATGTACCGGGCTGTCCTCCAAGTGCAAAAAATATAGTGGGAACTTTATTGCACTTTATACTTTTTGGCACCCTTCCTGCACTTGATGCACTAAATAGACCTAAGTGGGCATATGGACATAGAATTCACGATTTATGCGAAAGAAGAGGACACTTTGATGCAGGTGAATTTGTGGAGCAATTCGGTGATGAGGGTGCAAAGAACGGATATTGTCTTTATAAAGTAGGCTGCAAAGGACCTTATACATTTAATAACTGTAGCAGAGAAAGATTTAACCAACACACATCTTGGCCAGTACAAGCAGGGCATGGTTGTATAGGATGTAGTGAACCTGATTTTTGGGATACTATGGGACCATACGAAGAGCCTGTTGCTGATCATCTTTACAAAACGGTTTTTGGCGGGCTTGGAGCCGATGCTACGGCAGATAAAGTCGGTATGGGGCTATTGACCGTAACCGCTATAGGTATCGCAGCTCATGCAGCAATATCTACTATTAAAAAACCAAAAGAATAAGGAGAAATTTATGGCAACAAAAAGAGTAGTTGTAGATCCTATCACAAGGATAGAGGGTCATTTAAGAGCAGAAGTGGTCGTTGATGATAATAATGTAGTAAAAGAGGCTTATGTTAGTTCAACTCTATGGAGAGGATTGGAAGTGATAGCAAAAGGTAGGGATCCAAGAGATGTACCTTTTATAATGCAAAGAATTTGTGGTGTTTGTACATACTCTCACTATCTAAAAAGTACAATGGCTATGGAGGATGCACTTGGCATAAAACCTCCTTTAAATGCAGAACTTACAAGAACATTGATGAATGCGGCTCTGTTTTTGCATGATCACTGTGTACACTTTTATCAGCTTCATGGAGTTGACTGGGTAGATATAGTTTCAGCTTTGAAAGCGGATCCTAAAAAAGCAAGCGAATTGGCTTTTAAATATAGCGACAATCCTATCGCAACAGGAGAAAATGATCTTAAAGCAGTTCAAGAAAAAGTAGCAAAATTTGCAAAATCTCCTTCAGGCTTAGGACCGTTTGCCAATGCTTATTGGGGACATAAAACTTATCATTTTACACCTGAGCAAAACTTGATAGCACTTTCTCACTATCTCAAAACTCTTGAGATGCAAAGAACTGCAGCTCAAATGTTAGCGATATTCGGTGGAAAGATGCCTCATCCTCAAAGCTTGACGGTTGGTGGTGTAACTTGTGTTATGGATCTTTTGGATCCTGCTAGACTTGGAGAGTATATGGTGAAATTCCAAGAAATGGCAAACTATGTAAATAATGCATACTATGCTGATCTTTTAATGGCTGCCGAAGCATTTGCTAGTGAACCTTCTGTAACTCAACCTGCCGGCATCAAAGACTTTATGGCATATAAAGAGTTTATGGTTGGAAGAGATGATTATCTATTTAGTAGCGGATATATCAAAGATTTTGACCTTAGTAAAGTTTATGATATCAATGAGGATCTTATAACCGAAGAGGCAACTCACTCATGGTACAAAGACAATGAGCCATTGCAACCATACGATGGAAAAACAAGACCGAACTATACAGGATTTGTTGAGGGACAAAGCATAGGATCAGATGGCAATCCTATAGATAGTAAACTTATAAATGAAAATGCAAAATATAGTTGGATAAAATCACCTCGATATGACGGTAAACCTATGGAAGTAGGACCTTTGGCTTGTATGGTGGTAAGCTATGCAAGAGGAAACAAAAGAGTAGTTAAAGTTGTTGATGAATTTTTGAAAAAAACAGGTCTTCCTGCATCAGCACTATTTACAACTCTTGGTAGAACAGCAGCAAGAATGTTACAAGCAAAAGTTGTAGCAGATCATGCTTTGACTGCTTTTCATAATTTAGTAGAAAATTTAAAAGTCGATCAAACAACTTGTGCTCCTTATGTTATAGATAAAAATAAAGAGTATAAAGGTGTGGGAATAGGTGATGTGCCAAGAGGTATGCTTAGCCACTGGGTAAGGATAAAAGATGGTGTAGTGGAAAATTATCAAGCAGTTGTTCCAAGCACTTGGAATGCAAGTCCTATGGATGCCAATGGAGTTCATGGTCCTTACGAAGCTAACTTGATAGGTTTAAAGATAGAAAAATTATCCGAACCTCTTGAAATCATAAGAATTATCCACTCTTTTGATCCTTGTATCGCTTGTGCAGTTCATGTAATGGATACCAAAGGAAATGAGCTTGGAGCTTATAAAGTAGATCCATTATACGGTGGATGTGGAATATAAAGGAGAGATTATGACAGAAGTTGATAATACACAATGTATGGATAGAGAAAAAGAGTTTACCTCCTCTTATAGATGGCAACATTGGCTAAGGGTTCTTTCTATCGTTGTTTTAATTGCTACCGGATTTTATATAGCTGTTCCTTTTATAACTCCTGTACCCAATCCTGAACCAACAGGATTTTTACAGAATTATATGAGAGCATTTCATCTATTTTTCGGTTTTTTGTTGATAGCGGTAGTTTTATTTAAAAGTTATATATTTATTTTTGTAAAAGATAGTACCGGAGAGAGAAGATCTATAATAGATGCCCTTTCTCCGTCAGCTTGGATAAAACAGATAGGATACTATTTGCTTGTTACAAGACATCCTAAACTTAGAGGAACTTACAATCCCGTTCAATTTGTAGCTTATGTGGGATTTTATGCTATGATTTTCGGTATTATTTTAACAGGGCTTATGCTTTATGTACAAGTTTATCATGGCGGACTTGCAGGATTTTTATATGATCCTATGATGAAGCTAACTGCTATGATGGGTGGCTTGGCTGTCGTTAGAGAAGTTCATCATCTCTTGACTTGGGGTATCATACTATTTGTTACCGTACATGTCTATATGGCTACTTGGAATGCCGTATATGGAAAAGATGGCTCCATGGATGCAATATTTAGTGGACTTAAATGGCATAGTAAACATTAGAAAAAGTCGGCTTTTGCCGGCTTTTTCTCTATTTTAGAGTAAAATATTTTTATTGTAAAATAGAGAATTTTCTCTTTAGAAGGATAGTTTGTGAAAATTTTAATATTAGGCATTGGCAATGTGCTTTTTGGGGATGAAGGAATAGGTGCATATCTTGCTCATTATCTTGAAAAGAATTATGCATTTGTTTCGGATGAGCATAGTGTTGATGTGGTTGACGGCGGTACTTTAGCCCAAAGACTTATACCTATCATTGTGCAATACGATAAAGTTATCATTATAGACTGTGTTGATGTAAAAGATGCAAAAGTTGGAGATGTATTTTTCTTTGATTATGAAGATATGCCTGAGTATATCACTTGGCAAGGAAGTGCTCATGAAGTAGAGATGCTTCAAACTCTGCAGATGATAGATTTGTACGGAGATAGACCACCTACCAAGATAGTTGGAGTTGTTCCTTATGTTATAGGCGAGGATTCTACTTTTGAGATAACCAAAGATATGAGAAAAGCAAGTGAATTGATAGTAAGAATTATTCTTGATGAATTAAAAAAACTTGAAATCAAACCTGTAAAAAAAGCAAATTACACCATGGACGAAATCATAGAAAGAACTTGTTTTGAAGGTGTGAAATGATATTAAAATTTAGTTTTGAGTATATATCCACATCTTTGATTTTAGAAAAATTATTGCAAAAAGAGTTAAAAAAAAATTCTTTAGAGGGAAAATTTGAAAAAGATGAGGATATCATATCTTTATATGTCAAAGGTAACGAGAGTGAAATTGAAAAATTTGCAAATGATTTAAGTTGTGCCATTCCTGTTTCTTTGTATCTAAAAGATACTAAAGTGGAAGTTGTAAAAACAATGCCGACTATCAATTACGAATTACCCTCTTATCCAAAAAGAAAAACTCCTCCGTGTCCGGTTTGTATAAAAAGTGCTTTAGAAAGTTATGATCCTTTTACTCAATGTGAAGCTTGTGGGTATAATATAAAAAAGTCAAGATTGATATTTAAAAATTTTACTAAAACTGTTATAGATGAAAATGAAGTTATTTTTCAATCTTTGGCAAAAGCCATAGTAAATGGGGCAAAGGCTAAAATAAAAACTTTTAGTGGTTATAAAAGTTTGTCGATTTTAAATGAAAAAAATTATAAAGATATTAAAGATGGCTTTGATCTACTCGGGGTGGATATAAAAAGTATAGATGATATATTTTCTCTTAGCAAAGGAGAAATACTTGCCCTGGGTAGTTTTGAAAAACCTGTATTAAATTTACCTATTAACCTTGAATTTTTAAAAATATTTCCATTTTTTGACAAAAACAATAGGATCAGAGTAAGACTTAGCGATGATTTAATACTTGAATTAATAGCCAATGAAGTCAAAAAAACTGGTGGGAAATATCTCATATTGAGAGATATAGACATAGGAGAAAAATATCACATAGAGTTGGATTTTGATGAAGAAATAAAAAGTTGTTCACCATTGGAAGTTGTCGTGCTATCTGATGGAAACACAGTAATCACTAAGGGTGATAGAGGATTAATACCAAAAGCCAACCCGGGTTTCCAAAATATATCTATAAAGGCACTTTCAAATAATTTTGTTACAGTCAATCAAGATAACAAAATAGTAGTGTACAAGAAAGAAGATGATAATTTTGAAATTGAAAACTGCTTTACTATAGAAAAAGAGGGAAAACTCTATTATGAGGCAGCACATGGAGCATTTTATTCGATAATAACCGAAAATAAACTCTTTGATAAAGTAATTGCCGGAGTATATTTCAGTAAAGCAAATAGCGATAGAGTCATGATAAACTCTCCAAAATTCGGCTTGGTTGATTATATAAAGTTTGATTATGATTTTCCTTCAACAGTAAGTGAATTATTTGACAAAATGGCTTTAGAAAACAAAACTTCTGCAAAATTAATATCTAATTTTACTACTAAATTTCCTGACTATTACAAAGGAGAGTTAAAGTTTGACAAAATAGGTGATATCTATAAACTTTGGGGAGTGATAGCTATTGTACTTGGTATGCAAAAAGATGGAAATGTACAAAAAGCTACTAAAAAACTTATAGATTACTCTCTCTCTTTTAAGGGCAAAAAAGGACCAAGGATTGATTATAAGCTTAAAAGATATGAAAAAAAGCCAACACTCGATACTCTAAAAACGATAAAAACTTCGATGAGTTTTGCTTTGGCAGGCATAGACAGTCCGACTTTGAGCTTCGGCATTATGGAGAGCTTTGCAGAATTTGTATCAAATATGATAGATGATATCACAAAAGATTATGATATAAATGGAGTAGCTTTAAACGGCTCACTTTTTGAGGCACCAAATCTCATCAATAAATTTTACACCATAACAAAGAAAAATTATGAGATATATTTAAACAAAGAGTTTACTTTAGATGATATGAATCTTGGATACGGGATCATAAATGCAGCATGCACAAAGTAAAACAGCACAAAGATTTAAATACAAATTTGAAGGTGTTGTTCAAGGTGTCGGATTTCGTCCATTTGTTTATAAAATAGCAAAAAAATATAATATAAAAGGATTTGTAAACAATTCGAGCGAAGGAGTATTTGTAGAAGCCGAAGGCTTAAAAGATGATTTGGAAAAATTTTTAAAAGAATTCAAAATATCTCTTCCTCCTCTTGCGAAAATAGACAAAATAACTTCAAAGGAAATAGAATTAAAAAAAAGCAAAGAATTTGAGATAGTACAAAGTTTAAATTTAAATTCAAAATATGCTTCCATCTCTCCCGATATAGCGATATGCGAAGATTGCCTAAAAGAACTTAGAGATAAAAAAAATAGAAGATATGAATACTATTTGACAAATTGCACCAATTGTGGACCAAGATATACTATCATCGATAGAGTTCCTTACGATAGAGCCAATACATCTATGGTTAAATTTAGAATGTGTGATGAATGTGAAAAAGAGTATAAAAATCCAAACGACAGAAGATACCATGCTCAACCCATATCTTGTCATAAATGTGGACCGTCTTTGAAATTTTACAAAACTTACAATAAAGAGATATTTGCCACCAATGAAGATGCTATAAAACTATGTGCCAAAAGTATAAAACGGGGAAATATCGTCGCTATAAAAGGACTCGGAGGATTTCATATAGTTTGTAGTGCCACCTCTCCCAAATCGGTAAAGTTATTGAGAAAAAGAAAAAACAGACCTACTAAACCTTTTGCGGTAATGTTTGAAAATATAGAAGATATAAAAAAAGTTGCAATTTTAACAAAAAAAGAGGAAGAGTTGATACTCTCCAAAGAGAAGCCTATTGTTATAGTAAAGAAAAAAGATCCTCACAAGCTTAGAAAAAGAGAGTTGCCCGTAACCTCTTTTGTGGCACCAATGATAGACAGAATAGGTGTATTTTTGCCCTACACCCCTCTTCATCATCTTCTTTTTGATTATGTGAAGTGTCCTATGGTTGCAACAAGTGCCAATCTTAGCAATGAACCAATCATAAAAGATATAGATGAATTGTGTAAAAAACTTGACAATGTTGTGGATTATGTTTTGGATTTTAATCGCGATATCATAAATGCATGTGATGATAGTGTTGTTCAAGCGATAGGAGATAGTCAAGAAGTTATCAGACTTGCAAGAGGATATGCACCAAAGTATAAAAAGTTACCTTTTAAGCTTAAAGATAAAATTCTTTGTGTCGGAGCAAATCAAAAAAACACTATCACTTTAGCTTTTGAGGATATATTGGTTACAAGTCCTCATATAGGAGATCTTGGCAGTATCGAGTCTATGGAGTATTTTAAAAGAACCGTAGAGAGTTTTAAGAGATTTTATGACTTTGAACCGAATATTATAGTATGCGATAAACATCCGACTTATGAGACTACAAAGTGGGCTAAAGAGTATCAAAAGAGCCATAGTGATATAAAACTTTTCCAAGTTCAGCACCACTATGCTCATATACTCTCTTGTATGGCAGAATTTGACATCAGAGAGAGAGTTTTGGGTTTTAGTTTTGATGGCACAGGCTATGGAGATGATAAAGCTATTTGGGGCGGAGAAGTATTTGAATGTGATAATAAAAATTATAAAAGAATTTATCATTTTAAATATATCAAATTAATTGGTGGAGAAAAAGCTATAAAAGAGCCAAAAAGAGTGGCTTTAGCTATGCTTTTTGAAGAGTATAAATTAAAAGATATTTTAAATATGGATATTCCGACAGTCAAAAATTTTTCTAAAACAGAAATAAAAAATTTACATAAAATATGGAAAAACACAACCATCCAAACAAGTTCTCTTGGTAGAATTTTTGATGCAATCGGAAGTTTGTGTGATATATTGCAAATAAGTAATTACGAAGGAGAGAGTGGACTTATCATAGAATCTTTTTATGATAGTACTGTAAAAAAGAGTTTTGATTTTAGCATAAAGGACAAAGAGATAATTCTTAATAATTTGATGCAACAAAGTTTAAAGATAATGAATGAAAATCTCAATAAAAACGATAAAAAAAGATTGATATCTTCTATGTTTTTAAATACTATTGCAAAAATCATACTACAGTTATCTCAAAAATCAAACATAAATAGTATAGTCTTAAGCGGTGGTGTTTTTCAAAACAAAACTCTACTTGAAAAAACTGTCAAAAAACTTGAACAAATCGGAAAAAAAGTATATTTTCAACAAAATACTCCCATAAATGACGGAGGTATTTCCCAGGGTCAAGCTTGGTGGATGATAAAAAATAAGAATATATTATAATGTAATAATTTTATTGTTGTAAAAAAGTGATGATAAAGTTACAATAGCCGTTTTCATATCTATAATCCAAGCTAAAATCGTGAGATTTTATGATCTGATTAGTAATGTAGATACCCATACTGTATGCTCCTTTTTTGCTGTTATAAAAAGGTTCAAGATAGTTGTGAAAAGGATATTTCAGTTTTTCTCCCCTATTTGTAAAAGTTATTTTGTTTTTTTCTGCTGTTATGGTAATGCATTTATCGTATGAATACTTTATGCCATTGTCTATCAAATTTTTTAAGGCAATCGTGAAAAGATGAAAATCTACATGCAGATTTATATCCGATATTTGTAAAGTTATATGATGTTCATCATAAAAACTTATATCTATCGCACTATCTATCAACTCTTGTAAAGGATATACTTTGATATTATATTTTTTGTCTGCCGATAAAAATTTTTCTATTTGAGAATACTCTTCTATTAAACTTTGTAAACGGTAAAAAACTTTTTCCATAATTTTTTTATTGGTTTGATTCTCCGGAAGATCAAGTATAAACTTTCCTTTTGCTATGGGAGTTTTTAATTCATGCATGATATTTCTTATAAAAATCTCTCTTGATAGTCTTAATTCTCTTAACCTTTCGGCACTTCTTTCATACTCTTTAAAAAGTAATGATATTTCATCTCTATTGTTTTCGTTTTTTGCTTTTTGAGTAAACTCTTTATCTGCTAAATTTTTTATTTTTTTATGTAACTCTTTTAAGGGTAAGAGTTTTTTTATGATAACAATATATAAAATGAACAGTATCGCCATAGTGAAAAAAAAGATAATATAAAAGTT
>Ga0256842_1001343_pt1 | contig 19896 bp, 24 predicted proteins | sample 4559240metaG_FD_185973 | JGI IMG/M metagenome (GOLD analysis project Ga0256842, IMG submission 185973) | Hydrothermal vent microbial communities from Guaymas Basin, Mexico - 4559-240 | ecosystem: Environmental > Aquatic > Marine > Hydrothermal vents | place: Mexico: Guaymas Basin | collected... | reverse complement strand
CGGTACCCTGGCAAAAGACGGCATCTTAAAAGAGGATGCAAAAAGATTATTGCCGCTTTTAGCACAACAGTATACTTTACATGTAATCACGGCAGATACATTTGGCAGTGTAAAAAAAGAGTTAAAAGATTTTGACTTACATGTAAAGGTATTGCAGAGTAACGACCATACTTTGGAAAAAGAGGCATATATAAGGACATTACATGTAAAGGAGTGTGCTGCTGTGGGCAATGGAAATAATGATGTTAGAATGCTGCAAGAAGCGGCAATAGGTATTTGTTTACTTGGAGATGAAGGCTGTAGCACAAAAACTCTCTTAGCTTCAGACATAGTGTGTAAGTCTCTTTCTGAAGCATTAGAACTGTTTTTATATCCTAAAAGATTGATTGCGACACTTAGGATATAAACTCGACTACTTTATCAAAAAGCAGCCTGATTTGTTCAGGTTGAGGGTTGATTCTGTAGCCAAACGGCAATAGCATTGCGACTTGAAACTCTTTGGTATCAAGTTCTAAAATTTCTTCTACTTTTTCTTTTTCAAACCCTTCTATCGGGCAGGAATCTATACCTATATAAGCAGCCCCACTCATCATATTTGCAGCAGCAATATAGGTCTGCCTTGCAGTCCAACAGTAAATATTTTCATCACTGCTTAGGGTATGGGCTAAATGTTTTGCATAAAGGTCCATGTACATATTTAAAGATTCTTTAGGCATATTTCGGCGTGCAAAGCGTTTTTCAACTTCTCCCGATTCTATCTTGACACTTTCGATTCCGGCAAGTACAACGACAAGATGAGAACATGAAGTGATTTGCACCTGATTCCAGCATGCAGGTCTGAGTTTGGCTTTGAGCTCTTCATTGGTGATGACTAAAAATTTCCAGGCCTCCATACCGAAAGATGAAGGTGATTTCCTTGCGCACTCAAGAATAAAGTGCATATTTTCATCTGGTATTTTTTTGTTTTCATCAAATACCTTACAGGCATGTCTAAAATCCATTGCTTGCATAAATTTGTTTTGCATTTTTTATCCTTAAAATATGTCAAATTGCCATAAATATAGAGGCAGTAATTTAAAATTATTATAATAATAGCACAAAAATTAGGGGTTGAGTGATGATTTTAGGGAAATGTCCTTATTGTGATGACGGTGAGATTGAAGTACGTGACAAAGAAGTCCGAGGAAAAAAAGTGAAACTCTATGCCTGTACAAATGCGCACTGGACAACAGAAGATGGTGAGATGTTTGAAGTCACACAAGAGTCTACATGTAGTTTTAGAATTTGGCAGAACTCTTTGGCAAAATATGGAAAATGGTTAAATTATAAAGAGGTCAGAGAACTCTTAAGCGAAGAGGAACTTGAAGTGGAACTCTTAAGCAAGAAATACGGCAAAAAAATATACTATACCAAAACAATTGTTTTGAATGAAGAATATGGAGTAAGCGTACTTTGGGATTAGTTTTGTTACACTTTGGCTATGTTAGAACAGTATAAAGAAGCGATTGAAAAAAGCAATATTATTTCAAAAACCGATATCAACGGGATTATCACCTTTGTGAATGATGAGTTTTGCAAAATTTCAGGCTACTCAAAAGAGGAACTGATCGGTAAAAATCATAATATCGTTAGGCACCCTGATGTTCCTGCCTCTGTCTTTAAAGCGTTGTGGGATACGATAAAAGCAAAAAAGACCTATAAGGCTACGGTTAAAAACAGAGCAAAAAATGGTACAACTTTTTATGTCAATACGACCGTAATTCCCATACTTGATGAAAAAGACGATATTGAAGAGTTTGTAGCTATTCGTTATGATGTGACAAAAGAAGTTTTTTATAAAAAGAGCTTGGAGCAAAAAGAAAAAGAGCTTGAAGAATTAAATGAAAATCTTGAAAAAAGAGTGCAAGAGAAGACAAAAGAGTTAAAAGAACTCAATGAAACACTTGAACGTAGAGTCCATGAAGAGATAGCCAAAAATGAGCAGAAACAAAAAGTGATGTTTTGGCAGTCACGGCTTGCGAGTCTGGGTGAAATGCTTGCAAATATTGCCCATCAATGGAGACAGCCGCTCACAGAACTCAGCTTGACACTTTTTAGCTTAAAAAAAGCTGCTATGAATGAAAATTTCCAAGAAGTTGAGAGCCTTTATGCCCAAACTAAGGCAATTATACAAAATATGTCTACAACTATAGATGATTTTACCAACTTTTTTAAACCGACAAAACATAAACACTATTTTAAAATAGCAGACAGTATTAATGAGTCGCTTAATATCTTAGAAAAAATTATAACAAAAGAGATGATTAGTGTTAATACAGAATTTGAAGATGTGGAAGTTCTAGGTATTTCAAATGAGTTAACACAGGTGATTATTAATCTGATTCAAAACTCAAAAGATGCCTTTTTACAATCGTCTGTTTTGCTAAAAGAGATAAATATTTGTGTAAAAAAAGAAAAAGATTTTGCAATTATAGAGTTTGAAGACAATGCAGGGGGTATAAAAGAAAAAGAGATATATAAAATTTTTGAACCCTATTTTACGACGAAACATTCATCTTTGGGTACAGGTCTTGGATTGTTTATGTCAAAAATGATTTGTGAGCAGGGCTTAAATGGTTCAATAGATGTGAAATCTAAACAAGGCTTTACAAAATTTAGTATAAAAATCCCACTTCAAAATATGGACAGAAACAATGCGAAATAAGTTTTTAAAAAGTTTGAAAATTTTACTTGTTGAAGATGAAGAAAAATTATCTTTATTGCTTAAAAATGCTATTGGAGACAGTTTTCACAGTTTTTTGCTTGCAAAAGACGGAAATGAAGGATTGCAAATTTATAAAAAAGTTTTACCTGACATTGTCATTACTGATATTATGATGCCAAATAAAACAGGTTTGGAAATGGCCAAAGAGATAAAGAGTATAAATCCAAATAGTAAAATTATAATACTGAGTGCTTTTAGTGATGTTGAAAAACTTTTGAGTGCAATAGATATAGGTGTTGTTAAATACTTTATAAAGCCTTTCGATCCGGATGAGGTTTTAACATATATTCTTTCACTTGAAACAGTCATGGAAAATAAGCTAATAAACTTACAAGATGGGTTTATATTTAATAAAACTACAAAAAGTTTGTATAAGAACAACCGGTATATTACACTGTCAAAAAAAGAAGTTTTATTCTTAGAAGCACTTTTAAAAAATTATGAGAATGAAAAAACTATTTTAGAGTATGAAGATATAAAAAAAATGATTTGGAATGAGATGGTAAGTGATGAAAGACTCCGGACATTTATAAGACGTTTTAGAGAAAAAACTTCAAAAGAGCTACTTATAAATGTTAAAGGACGGGGCTATCAAATAGCTCTGGGCTAGATGAGAGCCTGTGAGAATTATTTGTTAATATACAAATTTTCGCCTGGATGGTTTGGCTTTGAAAGTACCTTTTTTTTAACTTCTTTTTTGTCATAGTGAACTATCTCTTGAGCTTGAAGAACAACCATTGTTAATGTAAATGCTAGTATAATTTTAATCATTATATTTCCTTGTGAAGAGTAAATAAAATACTCAGTTTTTTAAATAGGACAATTTTTGTCTGATTTAAATTTGGATGAATAATATCTCAAAATTAGCAATAAAAAATTGATATATATCAAGAAAATAGTGATTTATCTCCAAATTACAGGAAAATTACTTAATAATTTTGATTTGTCAAAAGATTTAGAAGATTTTTGTAGGTTTCCGATGTTGTTTTGTGTATCTAAAAACTCTTGAATATAATAGGCTTTGTCGTAACCTCTCGCTTTTAAATCTAATAAAATATGATTTATGTCATCGCTGTTTAATAGATCGGCGTGCAATGTAGTTCTTACTTCAAATTCAATATCGCTGTTTATAAGAAGGTCGAGTGTTTTGCTAAATTCATCATATTTGTTTGAGTGAGTTATTTGAGTAAATTTATATTGGGGAGCTTTGTAGTCAAGTGCAACATAATCCAGCAACTCTAGATCAATGAGCTTCTTTACATGTAAAGGGTTTGTACCGTTGGTGTCAAGTTTGATTAAAAATCCAAGTTTTTTGATTTCTTGGCAAAAAACTGTTAAATCGTATGAAGAGGCCTCTCCGCCTGAGAGAACAACTGCATCCAAAAGATGCTTTCTTGTATGTAAAAATGCAAGAGCATCCTCCAGAGTGTAGCACCCTTCTTTGGCAAAGACTATATCTTTGTTGTAACAAAAGTCACAACGCATATTGCATCCATTAAACCAGAAAATAGATGCAAGATGATCAGGATAATCCAAATGGGTGAATTTGGTTATGTCATATATACATTTTTCACTCTTTAAATTGTTTACGTTGTTTGTGCTCACCTGTTTTTCCTATGTTAAAACTTTCAACAGGTCTGTGATAACCCATTACTCGTGTGTATACTATACATTTTTGTCTGTTTTCTTTGATTAAGTCTAAAATTTCATTTTTACTCATGATGCTATTCCTTAATTTTATTGCATAAAATGAAGGCTCCCTTCATTTATTTTGTACGATGTCAGAAGTATACCCAAAGGGGCACACTGATTCTGCCATCTACACTAACGCTAGGTTCCCTTCAGCAGGGAGCTCACGCAACTCTGTTGCTTTTAAAGTTTGATTTTCAAATTCACTTATCAGTTCTTCGTCGCATTTTGGACAATACTCATGTTCTCCTGAGATATATCCGTGTTTTGGACAAACTGAAAACAATGGTGTTACTGTAATATATGGCAGTCTGAAATTTGTAATGACGTTTTTCACTAATTTGCGGCATGCTTCAGTAGAACTGAGTCTTTCTTGCATATAAAGGTGCAGTACCGTTCCCCCTGTGTATTTTGTTTGCAGGTCATCCTGCAGGGTTAAAGCTTCAAAAGGGTCATCCGTAAGACCGACCGGAATTTGTGAAGAGTTTGTGTAGTAAATATTTTCACCCATACCGGCTTGTATAATTTTATCGCCATATCTTTTTTTGTCTTCTTTGGCAAACCTATAGGTTGTTCCTTCTGCCGGTGTGGCTTCGAGATTGTAAAGATTTCCGGTTTCTTCTTGAAAGACAACCATTCTCTCTCTTATGTGGTTAAGAATCTCGGTTGCAAAGTCAATTCCCTGTGTTGAGCTGATATCATAAGCTCCAGCTGAAAAATTTAATATCATCTCATTGATTCCATTGACTCCAATAGTAGAAAAATGGTTTTTAAATCCCGGCAAATATCTTTTTGTATAAGGAAAAAGCCCTCTGTCATACATCTCCTGAATAAAAACACGTTTTTTCTCCAAGGTAGATTTTGCATACTCCATTAACTCATCAAGTCGTTCTATGAGAGAGGTCATATTTCCTTTGTGTAAAAAGCCAAGTCTTGCCATATTGATTGTGACAACACCTATGCTTCCTGTCATCTCGGCACTTCCAAATAGGCCACCACCTCGTTTAAGAAGCTCTCTTAAATCAAGTTGTAGTCTACAACACATACTTCTAACATGACCGGGCTTATATGCTTCATCGTTTGCAATAAGTTCTTCGTTTTTATCACGTTTATATTGGCTCCCTATGAAATTTTGAAAGTAAGAAGAGCCAATTTTTGCCGTGTTTTCAAACAGCAAATCTGTATTTTCACCGTACCAGTCAAAATCTTCTGTGATATTGACGGTAGGTATAGGAAAAGTAAAAGGTTGACCTGTTTTGTCTCCCTCTGTCATAACCTCATAGTAAGCTTTATTTATCATATGCATCTCTTCTTGAAAATCTTTATATGTCATATCAGTAAGAGAGGTAACACCTCTCTCTTGTGCTTTGAATCTTAGATTGGCATCATCAATATTTTCAAAGAGATGTCTTTGCTTACTTGTTGGAATCTGATCCTTCAAATCATCAGGAACGTTCCAATCTATAGTGATATTTGTAAAAGGTGATTGTCCCCATCTAGCAGGAACGTTTAAATTATATATGAAACTGCGAATACTTTTTTTTACCTCCTTATATGAAAGTTGATCTTTAAAAAGATAAGGTGCAAGGTATGTGTCAAATGATGAAAAAGCCTGCGCTCCAGCCCATTCACTTTGTAAAATACCTAAAAAATTTGCCATTTGTCCAAGAGCTTCTCTGAAATGCTTTGGTGCATTGCTTTCTACTCTTCCTCTTACTCCGTTAAACCCTTCATCTAGAAGAACTCTCAGACTCCAGCCGGCACAGTAACCGGTTAAACAGTCTAGATCATGTATGTGATAGTCCCCGTTTCTATGCGCATATCCTTCTTCTTTTGAGTAAATTTTGTCAAGCCAATAATTTGCTATAACTTTACCTGCTGTATTGTTTACAAGCCCCGCATTTGAATACCCGGTATTGGAGTTTGCTTTTATTCTCCAATCGCTTCCACTAATATACTCTTCTATAGTCTGTGTAGAATTAATATATGTCGTGTCGTCTTCAATCAGGTTGTCTCTTTGAAGTTTATGTAAATGGCGATAAAGCATAAATGAACGCATGACATCAAAGTATTTTGCTTTAAAAAGTTCTTGTTCTATAATGTCTTGTATATCTTCTACGGCAACGACTCGTTTGGTATCAAGTCTTTGTATGATATTTATATATACAGCCTCGTCAAAATCTACATTTTCACTTAAAAAAGCTTTTTTTATGGCATCTTCTATTTTATATGAGAAAAACTGTTTGTAAGAACCGTCTCGTTTTAAAATATACTCTACCATGTTTGCTCTCCTTTAATGATGACGACAGTTTATAAAAAGCAGCGTTAAAAAGCACTAATAAATTTTGTCACTTTTATGTCATTTCATCTCCATTAGATTTTATAAATTTTAAGACTTAATAATACTTTTACATTCATTTGGATATAATTCTCATCCGCTTTACTGTTTTAACAAAAGAGAAGAGTATTTCTATCTCTATATATAATGTATAGAAGATAAAAGTATTGGCAAGCGAATAAATAAGTTCTTTGCCTGAAAACAGTAAAGACAACGACTAATAAGGACTTACGATGAAAGTAAGAGCTTCAGTGAAAAAGATGTGTGATGACTGTAAAGTTATCAAAAGAAGAGGGATTGTAAGAGTTATCTGCAAAAACCCTAAACATAAACAGAGACAAGGATAACCATGGCTCGTATTTCTGGTGTAGATTTACCTAAGAAAAAGAGAATAGAGTACGGTTTAACGTATATCTATGGTATAGGTCTTCATACTGCTCGTCAAATATTAGACGCAACAGGGATAGACTATAACAAAAGAGTTTTCGAATTAAACGAAGAAGATGTAGCAGCAATTACGAAAGAAATCCGTGAAAACCATATGGTTGAGGGTGATTTACGTAAAAAAGTTGCAATGGATATTAAGGCACTTATGGATTTAGGTTCATACCGTGGTCTACGTCACCGTCGTGGTCTTCCATGTCGTGGTCAAAAAACTAAGACAAATGCGCGTACTCGTAAGGGTAAACGTAAAACTGTCGGCGCAGCGTAAGGAATTATAGTATGGCAAAAAGAAAAGCTGTTAGAAAAAAAGTAATAAAAAAGAATATATCACGTGGTATTGTTCATATTGCGGCATCATTTAATAATACTCTTGTAACTATTACAGATGAAATGGGTAATATGATTGCTTGGAGTTCTGCTGGAAGCCTTGGTTTTAAAGGTTCTAAAAAATCAACTCCATTTGCTGCACAAGCGGCTGTTGAAGATGCAGTTGCAAAAGCTCAAGTACATGGTATAAAAGAACTTGGTATTAAAGTTCAAGGTCCCGGTTCAGGTCGTGAAACTGCAGTTAAAGCTGTCGGTGCTATCGAAGGAATCCGTGTTACATTTATGAAAGATGTTACACCATTACCACACAACGGTTGTCGCGCGCCTAAGCGTCGTAGAGTTTAAGGAGATTACTGATGGCAAGATATAGAGGTCCAGTAGAAAAGATCGAAAGAAGATTCGGAGTAAGCCTTAACTTAAAAGGTGAGCGTCGTTTAGCAGGAAAATCTGCTTTAGAAAAGCGTCCTTACGGTCCAGGTCAACATGGCCAACGTCGTAAAAAAGTTTCTGAGTATGGTTTACAACTTAATGAAAAGCAAAAAGCGAAATTCATGTACGGTATTTCTGAAAAGCAATTCCGTGCTTTATTCGTTGAAGCAAAACGTCGTGATGGAAATACAGGTACAAACCTTATTACGTTAATTGAACAAAGATTAGACAATGTTGTTTACAGAATGGGATTCGCATCTACTCGTAGATTTGCTCGTCAACTTGTAACACACGGTCACATCTTAGTTGATGGTAAAAAACTTGATATTCCTTCTTACCGTGTGAAACCGGGCCAAAAAATAGAAGTAAAAGAAGCTAGTAAAACTAACAATCAAGTTGTTCGTGCTATCGAGCTTACAAACCAAACTGGTCTTGCTCCGTGGGTAGACATTGATGCTGCAAAAGTTTACGGTATCTTTACTCGTCTTCCTGAACGCGAAGAAGTTGTTATTCCAGTTGAAGAACGTTTAATCGTTGAGCTTTACTCGAAATAATAATTTAATATAAAAGGCGTAAAAGATATGAAAAAAATTAAAACTACTCCACTTGCTCCCCAAGAGTTTGAGGTAGAACAAATAAGTGATAATGAAGCAAACATCATGGCATACCCTTTTGAAGTTGGGTATGCTATATCGTTAGCTCATCCACTTCGCCGTTTTTTATTAAGCAGCTCAGTTGGTTATGCGCCAATAGCTATTAAAATCGAGGGTGCTAAACATGAGTTTGACTCAGTTCGCGGTATGCTTGAAGATATTTCAGATTTTATCTTAAATCTTAAAGAGATTCGCTTTAAATTGAACAATGATGCAACAGAAGCAGAAATTAATTACAGCTTTGCAGGACCATGTACTATTAAAGGTGCAGATCTTAGCAATGATGAAGTAGAAGTAGTAACACCGGATGCTCCTCTTGCAACTTTAAATGAAGATTCAACATTGAACTTCACACTTAAGATTGCTCAAGGAATTGGTTATGTTGCTAGTGAAGATACCGCTGTAGAAGTTGCTGATGATGATTATATTGCATTAGATGCTTATTTTACTCCGGTAAGAAGTGCAACATATAAAATTGACAATGTATTGGTAGAGGATAATCCTAACTTTGAAAGAGTTATTATGAACATCAGAACTGATGGACAGATTTCTCCTATTGATGCATTTAGAAACTCTTTAGAAGTAATGTATGCACAGTTAGCTGTATTTAACTCAGAAATCAGCATTAAAGCTCCTGCTACAATTGAGAGAGTTGAAGAATCACCTGATTTGAAAAAACTAACGACTAATATTGATAGTTTAGGATTAAGTGCACGTAGTTTTAACTGTCTTGATCGTTCAAGCATTAAACTCATTGGTGAAATTGTACTTATGAGTACAAATGATTTGAAAAATGTTAAAAATCTTGGAAAAAAATCTTATGATGAAATCGTAGAAAAAGTTCAAGAATTTGGTTTTGAAGTTGGTGCTGATTTAGCTGATGACGTAACAACTGCACTGAAAAAGAAAATAGAAGCCGTACAGGCGTAATAAGAGGAATTAGATATGAGACACCGTCATGGATATCGTAAACTAGGTCGTACAAGCGCACACCGTGCTGCTCTTTTAAAGAACCTTAGTATTTCGTTAATAGAACATGGTAAAATTGAAACAACTGCTGTAAAAGCAAAAGAGCTTCGCTCTTATATTGAGAAACTTATCACAACTGCTGGTAAAAATGACTCAAATGCACATAGAGCAGTATTTGCTGCGCTTCAAAGTAAAGAAGCAACTAAAACTTTAGTAAATGAATTAGCACCAAAGTACGTTGATCGTGCTGGTGGATATACTAGAATTACTAGAACTCGTATTCGTCGTGGTGATGCTACACCGATGGCATTTATCGAATTAGTATAATTAAACCTTTTGCAATAATGATTTTTTCATTATTGCAATTTTCTCCAATATTTCCTAATCCTAAAATACTTTTAAAGTGAGAAAAATGAGTACTTTCGCATTCGGAACTTACAGAATTACAGATGAAAATCCTCTCCATATTGAAGCACTCAAAGAAGCTATTGATGCCGGCATAGATTTAATTGACACCTCTACAAACTATACAGACGGCGGTGCTGAGAGAGCTATTGGTAAAGTTTTACGACATACTTGTGATGAAGTTAGAGATGCAATTAAAATTGTAAGTAAATACGGCTATATACAAGGTTGTAATATGCTTGCGCATAAAGAAAAAGCATTTGAGGATGTTGTAGAGTTTAGTGAGAATTGTTACCACTCAATAGCAAAATCATTTATGAAACAACAGTTGGATGCTTCTTTGCAAAGATTACAGATGAATAAAATAGATTGTTATCTAATTCATAATCCTGAATATTTTATGCTTGATGCTCTACAAAAAGATAAAAAGAGAGATGAAATTCTTGATGCGATGTTTGCTAGAATATATGAAGCATTTGTCGGACTGGAAGAGGAAGTAAAAGAGGGTCGCATAAACTCTTATGGTATCAGTTCTAACAGTTTTGCAAAGGCAAAAAATGATATGGAATTTTTGCCGTATGAGGATTTAGTGATATTGGCACAAAGAGCAGCTCAAGAGGTTGGCAATGCTAAACACGGTTTTTCCACTATAGAATTACCAATTAATATAGTTGAAAAAGAGGGATTGAAATGTGCTGCATGGGCTAAAAAACAGGGCCTTAGAGTTCTTTGCAATCGTCCGCTTAATGCACAAAAAGAGAACTTAATGTATAGACTCTCAGATTATGAGGAGAGTAAAGCATACTATTATTATCTTAATGAACTGTTGCAGGCTTGTGATAATGATTTACTTAAACCGTTGTATAATTTGATTGAACAAATGGATACAAACAAACATAAATTTGGCTGGGTAGGGGAATATGATACCTTTTTACATTCACAAATTATTCCCCATATTAAACAGGCTTTGCAAAATATTCAACCGGAAAGTTTGGATGAACTGTTACGATTTATTGATCTGTTTTTGCAAGAATATAGAATTATGGTTGCCTATGAGTGTTCAAAACGTGTTAGAACTGAACTCAAAGAAGAATTTGAAACATGTCATAAAAAATTACAAGAGTGTGCTTTGGAGTTCTTATGCAAACAAAGCACAATTGATTATATACTCATAGGAATGAGAAAACCCTCTTATGTACAAGAGATTATGGCTTTAAAAGATGAGTTAAATAATAATTTTATGACTTGTTAAGCGATTTTGTCATATTTTATGGTAATAAAAGAGTTATAGAACATAAAAGGATAAAAATGATTCCCTTTTCAGATGAAGAGTTATTAGAGCCGGTTAAACATGTAATAGACAAGGTACGTCCTTCTTTAGCACTTGATGGTGGAGATATAGATTTTATTACAGTAAAAAATGGCAATGTGTATGTACAGTTAAAAGGTGCATGTATAGGGTGCGCAAGTAGCGGAAGTACATTAAAATATGGTGTGGAAAGACAGTTGAGAATGGATATCCACCCAGAAATTGGTGTAATAAACGTTCCTATTGGAATGGAAAATGACATAGACAATTTATAAGAGAGATATGAGTACAATAAGTAAATATAAAATATTATCACAAGCTAAAGATAATTTCTCGAGAGCAGAATATAAAAGTGCTTTAGAGAAGTTTGCACAGGTTTTGCAAAATTATCCAAACTCAAAAGAGGCTTTCAACGGTGTTATACTCTCTGAAATGGCTATGAGCGGAGAAGAAGGCGCAGAAGCACTCTTTGATTATTATGAAATACTCAAAGAAGAAGATAAAGAAGAAGCTGACTCTATTATGAGTGAAATACTTGAAGGTATGGATGGTTCTTTAGAAAAATTAAGTGAAGTTTTTGCCGAACCTCTGCGTAATAGATTAGAATTTGAAGAAGGAATTCTTTACAGTGATTTTGTTAAAATTTTGCAAGAGGGTGGAGATTTTGTAGAAACTTTTGAAAATATTATGTTCTCCACACGAGTTATTATAACAAGCAAAGAAGATTTTATAGATTTTTTAGACAAATTGATTGAACATGATTTTGTACAAATGGCATTAACTTATCTTGAAAATGCTTTAAGTGTCTATCCGAGCGATAAATTTTTACGAAAATTACTGAAAAAACTAGCACAGGGCAAAAATATTGAAAATTGAATTACCAAATCAGCCTTATAAATATGTAACTGAAAACTCAATGGAGTGTGACGCAGAGACGGCATTTGTGCTTACACATCAAAACTGGGCGTACCGTGAGGATGCGAAAAAAAATAATGCACACTCAATTATTAAAATAGAAGATATTGCTGAACTTTTCGGTGTTGATAAAATTAAAATAATAGGTATAACTGGTACAAATGGAAAGACTACGACGGCGAGTGCGATATACTCTTTTTTACTTGATTTAGGCTATAAGGCAGCTTTACAAGGAACACGCGGTCTTTTTATGAATGATGAAGTATGCGAAGGTAAAACCCTTACTACACCTTCGGTACTCAACACATATAAGCATATTTATCAGGCAGTTGCAGCGGGATGTGAATATTTTGTCATGGAAGTAAGCTCACATGCCTTGGTGCAAAAACGTATTGAAGGGTTGAAATTTGAGTTGAAAATTTTGACAAATATTACACAGGATCATTTGGATTACCATAAAACAATCGAAGAGTATATAGGCGTGAAAAACAGTTTTTTTCAAGATGAAGGGAAAAAGCTTATAAACAAAGATGAACCAAGGGCGGCATTTAATTTTAAAAATGCCTATACATATGGTATAGAAAATCCTTCGACATATAGGCTTATGGCATATTCTTTGAATGATGGAAGCAGTGGGATTATTCAACATTTTCAAGAGATTGTTCCTTTTACAGCTTCATTGCACGGCTTTTTTAATTTGTATAATCTTATGGCTGCAATTGCTGCAACCCATCTCATAACAGATAAATCACTTGAAGAAATAGCCGAGGTAGTAGATAATTTTGCAGGAGTGAGTGGCAGAATGGAACAGGTGTGTGCTGTGCCTAATGTAATAGTCGATTTTGCCCATACGCCAGACGGTATGCAACAGGTTCTTAATGCTTTAAAAGAAAAAGAGCTTATAGTGGTTTTTGGTGCAGGCGGTGACAGAGACAAACTCAAGCGCCCTATAATGGGAAGAGTGGCTGCAAGTTTGGCAAAAAAAGTCATTATTACAAGCGATAATCCACGTCATGAAGACCCTGAAATGATTATAGACGATATTTTGAAAGGTATCCAAGACAAAACAAATACAATGGTTGAACTCAATAGAAAAAAAGCAATACAAACGGCACTTGATATGCAAGAAGAGGACGAGGTTGTAGTTATTCTTGGAAAAGGTGACGAAAGCTATCAGATTATTTATGACGAAAAATTCGCTTTCGATGATAGAGAGATAGTGAAAGAGTTATTAAATTTGAGTTAAAAACTTAGAAAGTAGCTTAAAAAATTAAACTTCTTTTGCCTTATTAGAAAATAAGAGTATATTTTTGTTATAATTGCGAAAAAATTAAGGACAACTTCTATGGGAATTCCTCAACCGGCATTTTATATCTTCAAATGTGAGCAGTCTGCTCCTCCAGGTATGCCAAAACCTTCATGTGTTACACCTGCAACTCAGGATTTATTTCAATATCTTGCACAAAAATTGATGCAAGAAGGAATCATGGGAACAGTACAGCCTATTCGTACTTCTTGTTTGAACCGTTGTTCTGCAGGTCCCGTAATGCTTGTTGAACCGGGACATACAATGTATGCAGCTTTAACAAAAGAGAAAATTGACAAAATTATTACTGATCATATTATCGGCGGTAATGTGGTTGAAGAATATGTTATTGACGCTGAAATGTGGGATGAACCGATTTCTCCGGCTGATATGCAAAAGCAAATGGGTAGATAAAATAATGACGATAGAAATGTTGTACAGCAAAATTCATCGTGCTACTGTAACTGACGCCAATTTAAATTATGTCGGTTCAATTACAATAGATGAAGAGTTATTAGAAGCTTCAAAGATGAGAGTTGGACAAAAAGTAGAAATTTTAAATATTAATAACGGTGAACGATTCTCCACCTACATTATTTTAGGTGAACGCGGAAAACGTGATATTTGTTTAAATGGTGCAGCCGCAAGAAAAGTGCACAAAGGTGATAAAATTATAGTTGTTGCTTATGCAACCTATGACGAAAAAGAGCTACAAAATTATAAACCAAAAGTTGTTTTGCTTAATGATGAAAACAATATAGACGCAATTCACGACGAGATTTAATTATGAATAGATATGAATTCTCGCCGATAGGCGAAGCTTTAGTGACTGAGCGAAGCTGTGGCTTTGCTGCAGCTTTGTGAGATTTAATGATGTTTGGTAATTTGGGCGATATGGGAAAAATGTTTGAAGGGATGCAGGAAAATGCTGCAAAACTTCAAAAAGAGTTAGAATCCAAAACTTTTAGTGTGAAAAGTGGCGGCGGCTTAATAGAAGTAACTGTTAACGGCAAAGGCGAAGTGATTGATTTAAGTATTGATGATGAGCTTTTGTCCGATAAAGATGCCTTGCAAATATTACTCATCGGTGCCATCAATGATGCAAACAAAATGGTACAGCAAAACCAACAAAGCAGTGCGATGAGCATGCTTGGCGGGTTAAAATAGGTGTTTCGCCTATTTCTAGCATTCTCTTTTCTCTTTCTTAATCTATATGCCTGCAAAGGCGGGTACGATAGTTGTGTGCAAAAAGCAAAAGATGCCGAGATATTTCAAAAAAATGCACTTGTTTTGCCTTTAAAAAATGCGCAAAATCTTCTTTACTCTAAACAGATTCCAAATGTAAAAATTCTTAAATATGACCCTTTTTTGTCTTTGTATCTTGTTAAAGATAAAAAGCCTTTTGCGTACCCGTATGATATTAACATGCGTTTGCAACTCGGTACGGCAATTTTAAATGCAAAAAAAGCAAAAGAAGGTAAGTTTTTACAAACCCAAATCGGTTTGAACACTTTTGCAAAGTATAATCAAACACTTGCTTCTCCAGCATTGATTTCAAGTAGTTGTTGCTCTGTTGAAGGGATTGCAACTTCAAAAGGAGTCATTCAAAAAGAGTATATTAAACATTTTTTACATACAAAAAGCACACTTTACGGTGATATCGGCATACGTGTTTATAATAAAAACGCTCAAGTATTAGTCAACGCAAGTGACCCTTTTATGAAAGAAAATCCTTTTAAAATCAATGATTGTATCATTGAATACGACCATAAAAAAGTTGGCAATGCAGCCTCTTTGATGCAAAAAATTCTTTTTTCTTCCGTCGGTTCAAAACATCAGGTGAAAATAAAACGCGGTTCTCGATTTTTAACCTTTGTGCTTACATGTAAACAAAGATACGGCGGTGGTTTTGTAAGTGATACATTTTTAGAACAAAAGGGTATCTATTTTGATGAGAGTTTACATGTAAAGCACTTAAATAAAGAATTTCAAAAGTATGGACTCAATATTGGCGACAGACTGATTCAAGTCAACGGTGTCAGAATTAAAAATCAGAACGAACTGCGTCGCTATATAGAAAACTTTAAAGACTATTCATCTCTTTTATTTGAACGTAATAAGTTCCAGTTTTTTGTAAATATTAAGTAGAAAAACAATACAATTTCACATGCAAAACTTTGAGCAATTTTTATTAGAAAACTTACCGACATCAAAAAGTATTCATCCTACATATGAGAGTGCTTTGCAAAATATGTTACAAGCGGGCGGGAAAAGATTTCGTCCTGCACTGTTACTCGGTGTCGTCGGAGCTTATAACCCTCTTATGCTTGAATCGGCAAGATTTGCAGCCTTGGCAATAGAACTTTTACATACCTATTCTCTTATCCATGATGATTTACCGGCCATGGACAATTCTCCCTTGCGACGTGGAAAACCTACTTTACATGTAAGCTTTGACGAAGTAACGGCAATCTTAGTCGGTGATGCTTTAAATACTTACGCTTTTGAAGTTTTGGCGAATGCCCCTTTTTCAGATGAAATACGAGTTAAGCTGATTCGTGAACTTGCAAGCAACGGTGGATTGAACGGGATGGTTTTGGGTCAGGCGATAGATTGTTACTTTGAAAATAAACCTTTAGCCATTGAAGATATTAAAATACTGCACACAAACAAAACGGCAAAACTCATTGCCGCTTCTTTAAAAATGGGTGCGTTGATTGTCGGGCGTGAGGATATAGCCGATAAACTTTATGATTTCGGTATAAAACTCGGACTGTTGTTTCAAATTCAAGATGATATTTTAGATGTGACTCAAAGTTCAGAGGAAGCAGGAAAACTAACAAACAATGATGAAGATAAAAATAGTTTTGTAACTATATTAGGGCTGGAGACGGCAACAAAAGAGGCAAATCTTTTAGCAGATGAATTGATGAATGAAATGTGTAATTTTGATGAGAGCTTGTCCGGCGAGTTGTCACCTTTATTAACAAAATATATAAACAGACATAAACCGACTTCTTAGAAAACTTTTTTCCAAGGTCAAATCCTCCCGGGATCACGAGCCTTTCCAAAAAGCTTTCTAAGAAGTCTACTTACATAAGGAATAAGAAATGAGCGATAATACAATGCGTCAAAAAATGGCAAATACAATAAGATTTTTAGCAGCAGATATGGTACAGTGTGCCAATTCGGGTCACCCGGGTGCGCCTATGGGACTTGCCGATATTGCAGTAGTTTTGAGTGAACATTTGAATCATAACCCGAAAAATCCTCAGTGGCTTAACCGTGACAGACTGGTATTTTCAGGAGGGCATGCAACGGGTTTGATATATTCACTGTATTATCTTTGGGGATACGGTTTAGAGCTTGAAGATTTAAAACAGTTCCGTCAACTTGATTCAAAAACGCCTGGACATCCTGAATACGGGCATACAGAGGGTATTGAAATTACAACGGGACCTCTTGGGCAAGGTGTTGCCAATGCGGTAGGTTTTTCAATGGCTTCAAAGTTTATGGGTGCACAGCTTAACAGCGATACTGCAGATATTATAGACCATAAGGTATACTGTTTTTGTGGAGACGGTGACTTGGAAGAAGGTATCTCTTATGAGGCTTGTTCTCTTGCGGGACATAATAAGCTTGGTAATTTAGTTGTGATTTATGATTCAAACCGTATTACGATTGAGGGCAATACTGATTTAAGTATCAGCGAAGATATTCGTGCAAGATTTGAGTCTCAAGCTTGGGAAGTTTTAGAATGTAACGGACATGATTATGATGAGATTGATGCAACTATTACACAGGCAAAAAAGGCTGACAGACCTGTTCTCATTATTGCCAATACGATTATTGCAAAGGGTGCAGGACCGCTTGAAGGTTCTCATCATGCACACGGTGCGCCTTTAGGAGAAGAAATCATTGCCGATGCAAAAAGAGGCGCAGGCTTTGATCCGGAGAAAAAATTCTTTGTGCCTGAAGATGTGATGGTGCGTTTTAGATGTGCCGTTGAAAAGGGTGATTTGTTAGAACGTGAATGGCTTCACAGTTTGAAAACACTGCCGCTTATGGAGCAGAATGAAACTTTAGAGGCACTGCAAAATCCGGATTATTCAAGAATTCAGTGGCCTGAATTTGAGAAAGCGGATGCTACAAGAAATACCAACGGTAAAATACTCAATGCAATTGCCAAAGCCCTGCCGAGCTTTTTAGGCGGAAGTGCAGATTTGTCCCCGTCAAATAAGACATATTTGAACGATATGGGTGTTTATCCGAAAGGGCGAAATATTTACTTTGGTATTCGTGAGCATGCTATGGCGGCTATTACAAATGCCATTGCTTTATATGGTCCTTTAAAACCGTTTACTTCTACATTTTTTGTTTTTTCAGACTACTTGAAACCTGCAGCAAGAATAGCGGCACTTTCTGGAATTCAGCAGTTTTTCGTATGGACACATGATAGTATCGGTGTCGGGGAAGACGGTCCGACGCATGAGCCAATTGAGCATTTGTCACAGTTTCGTGCCTTGCCTAATTTTTATGTCTGGCGTCCGGCTGATGGTGCAGAGAATATTGAAGCGTGGAAAACCGCATTAAGTATGACTAAATCACCGTCTGCTTTTGTTTGTTCACGTCAAAGTCTTGCAGTCGTGCCTGCACCTGTCAAAGGTGAAATCAGTCGTGGAGGCTATCTGTTAGCAAGTGATGAAAATGCTGTAATTACGCTTATGGCTTCAGGAAGTGAAGTAGAACTTGCTCTTAAAACAAAAGAAGCACTGAATGAAAAAGGTGTACCGGCAAATGTTGTCAGTGTACCGTGCTATGATCTGTTTATAGAACAAGATCAAGAGTATATTAATGAAATGATAATTCCGGATACAAAAAAAGTAGCGATTGAAGCAGCTCGTGGTTTAGAGTGGTACCGTTTGGCAGATGAAGTTATTGGTATGGACACATTTGGTGCATCTGCACCGGCAAAAGAACTTTTTGAAAAGTTCGGTTTTACTGTGGATGCGGTATTGGAAAAAATCAAATAATCCACTGTTTTAACGGCTTCTTTTTTTGAAGCCGTACCTGCTAGTTAGGATTTAAAATTAAATAAAACCACATTCTATCTCATTCTTTTGCTCCTAGTCAAATGATTTTAATTGCCCTTTAGCTAAGGCAATGCTCCTCACAAAACAGTCTAACTAGAAACAAAATAGCATTACTATAATCAGTATATCTATTTAATTTTGAATCCTTAAGAAAGATACGAGAGTATTTTCACTGCGAAAAAAATAACACCTAAAAAAAGAATAGAGGAGATGAAAACCAGTGCTGTTACTAGTTTTGGTTCACAATCATACAATGAGGCAAGGTTGACATTGGCAACGGCAAGAGGCATTAAAAGTTCTATAAATATTACACCTTTTATCATTGGTTCAAGGTCGATATTAAATAAAATAACAAAAGCTATAAGAGGGAGTAGTATAAACTTCAGCGACATGACCCAGGTAAGGAGTTTTTTATTAATCTCTCGTATTTTAATATCATACAGATAGATACCAAACAGGAAAAGTTGCATAGTCATAGAAGCATAAGCGCCCATCATCAGCATATTCATCACTGCATCCGAGGGTGTATAGTGATTGATGCTTAAAACAACAGCAATAACAGCAGCCCAGAGTATAGGCAGCTTGATAATATTTTTTAGTGATGTTTTTGCATCAAAATTGCCACGGGAGTAAAAGTAGACACCTAAAGTATAGACAACAAATACGTTGACAAGGTTTACAACAGTAGTGTACGGTATAGAAGCTTCACCAAAAATTGCTATATTTAAAGGAATACCCAGATTGCCTGTGTTTCCTATAATGGATGCCACCATAGCAATAGAATACTCTTTTTTTTGTGAAAAAAGTTTTGAAGCAAACAGTGCTGAAATCAGCAGTACAAAAATAACTATAAAGAGGTATATACCGGGCGCATAAAGCAGTGTAATATTTACAGGATGCAGCAAAAGCCCCCAAAAGGTTAAAAAAACTTGTAAAAAGTAAACATTTAAGAGGGTAATAGTCCTCTCATCAATTTTGTCTTTAAAACTCATTTTGGCTGCAAAGCCCATAACAATAAAAACATATATGCTGAGAATTGAAAAAATTATTGAACTCATAAGAGAATTATACTGTATAATTTTATTATGAATACAATAAAAAATATAGAGCAGACAATAAAAGAAAATCTGGCGGTGATGTTATACTTTTCAGCACCTACATGTAATGTGTGCCATGCACTTAAACCAAAATTACTAGAGGCAATAGATAAAAACTTTAAAGAGTTTACAGTGATAAGCATTGATACTTCAATTGA
>Ga0256842_1001342_pt1 | contig 19909 bp, 23 predicted proteins | sample 4559240metaG_FD_185973 | JGI IMG/M metagenome (GOLD analysis project Ga0256842, IMG submission 185973) | Hydrothermal vent microbial communities from Guaymas Basin, Mexico - 4559-240 | ecosystem: Environmental > Aquatic > Marine > Hydrothermal vents | place: Mexico: Guaymas Basin | collected... | reverse complement strand
TTTTTTAAATTTGTTTTTTTAAATGGATATATTACTTTGATAGCTGACATTACGATAATTAAGAAAAGAATATTCATCCATAAGTTATAAATCTGCTTGTTATGTTTTATTTACAGTTTAATAGTTTTAATTTTAAAATTCTAATCTTAATTTCAAGTTCTTTACTTGAACTATTAAGAGGGTAATGTCCGCCTACAATAACACTTCCTACTTTCTCCAAGAGATTAATATTCTTTTCTTTTTTTAATTTATCAATTTGTTGTAAAATTGAATAGCAATCTATTTCTTGTTTAGAACTAGCATTTAACATAATTGTTGTATAAAAATATAATAACAATATTATTTTCATATTTAGCCTTTTGTAATTTATTAGTTACAAATCAAGATTATCTAAATTCCCATACCTAGATTCATGATTAACAGTATCAAGTATAAATATCTTTTTATTTTTATACTCAAGTCGTTGAATATTATCTATAACCTCATCTATATTTTCCAAATTATCTATAATCGTATAAGGCATATCAATCAAAATATGAGTATCTTTTGTCATCATTGCACGAATAAACATTATATAAAAAATCTCTAATGATGAGCATTGTCCTACACGATATGCTCCTAAGTGAGATAGGTTTATTTTTGAAAGCTCTTCTTTTGCTAGATTTTGAGCTTCTTGTGTTGGCATTAATTCTATGACCTCTTTTATTAAAGCTATATTTTCAAGCATATTAAGATTAGAGATTAAAGGTGTATCTATTGATATAAGGGAATAGTCTTTAAAGTTATTTATAAAATTATCTATCTCTTGATAAGTAGAAAATATTTTTAGAGTGATTGGAGTAATAATGCTAATACCTCGATAAAAAATATAGCTATAAAAAGCTTTACCATTCCATTTAGAACAGAGATTGGTATCGCAGTATAACTATTTCCTGTTTTGAAACCACTATATATAGGTATCATCATAATCACAAAACCAAAAGCGATACTTTTAAGAAGTAAAATAACTAAATCCCGAACCTCTATCGCATTTAGGAGTAAAGCTTTGTATGTATGAAAATCCATATTCATATAAAAAAGAGTAAATATATAACCACTACTAAGCATAATAAGCGCAAATAAGATAGATAAAAAAGTAACACTTATAACACCACTAATAATACGAGGAAGAAAAAGATAATCGATAATATCTATATTGTACTCTTTGAGAGTGTTAAGTTCTTTGTTTACGTGCATTACGGCTATCTCTGTATTTACTGCTGTTCCTGAACGTAAAGAGATAAGAAGTGCTGTAAAAAATGGTGCAAACTCATCTATAACAAAAGTAATAATAATAGAACCTATCTTATCTTGAAGAGAATACTCTGTTGCTAAGGCGATAACTACTCCTATGATGATAGAACCAAAGATAAATGCCATAACTATAAATAGAGGAACAATAGTTACCGCAGTAAAATATATCTGTTTGACTAAAACCATTCTCATAGCTGGATTATAGCTTCGTGGATTTACTATATGTATTAGACATAAAAAAGTGAACTGTAATGCTTCATAGATTGAATCAAATGAATTAATAGTTTTTGTACCAATATTTTCTATAAACTTTATAATCAACTTATTTCCCTTTTCAACTCTTTAAAATTATACTAAAACATCACTAAATAACGCTAAAATTCCTCATAAATAAATATGGATAAAATAATGAATTATGATGTAATAGTAGTAGGTGGTGGTCATGCTGGTGTAGAAGCATCTTTAGCATCTGCAAGAATGGGTAATAAAACTTTAATGATTTCAATGTTGGCTGAAAATGTAGGGGCAACATCTTGTAACCCTGCAATAGGTGGTTTAGCAAAGGGACACTTAGTACGTGAACTTGATGCTCTTGGTGGAGAGATGGGGCTTATAACTGATGAAGCAGGAATACAGTTTCGTATCTTAAATCAGACAAAAGGTCCAGCAGTTCGAGGAAGTCGAGCGCAGATAGATATGGATAAATACCGTGTAATTGCAAGAAATGTAGTGTTAAACACTCCAAATCTTGATTTAGCTCAAGAGATGGTTGAATCTTTGATTATTGAAGATGGCATTATTCAAGGTGTCAAAACTGACCTTTTAAATGAATATAGTGCTTCCAGAGTGATTATCACAAGTGGTACATTTTTAAAGGGAATTATTCATATTGGAGAAGTTCAACAAGTGGGTGGACGTTTTGGAGAGCAGACGAGTATAGGGCTTAGTGACTCTTTAAAAGATGATTGTGGTTTAGAGATGGGTCGTTTGAAAACTGGTACTTGTGCTAGAATAGATAGTTCTACTATCGACTATTCTGTTATGGAAGAGCAGGGTGGTGATGAATTTCCAAACCCTTTTAGTTTTAGAACAGATAAAGAGAAGTTTCGTGAAACTAAAAAACAGCTTCCATGTTTTATAGCACATACAAATAAACTTACTCATGAGATAATCTCTTCAAACTTTTACAGAGCGCCACTTTTTACAGGTCAGATAGCAGGGAAAAGTCCACGTTATTGTCCAAGTATTGAAGATAAGGTAAGTAAATTTGCAGATAAAGATCAACATCATCTTTTTATAGAACCTCAAACTATGGACAATACCGAATGTTATATAAATGGTTTAAGTACATCTTTACCACCAGAAGTACAACGTGAGATGATACAGTCGGTTAAAGGTCTTGAAAATGCAAAGATAGTGCGTTATGGTTATGCCATAGAGTATGATTTTGTAGACCCTCGTGAGTTGAAACACTCTCTTGAAACTAAAAAAATTAAAGGCTTATATTTAGCAGGTCAGATAAATGGAACTACTGGATATGAAGAGGCTGCGGCACAAGGTCTTATGGCTGGAATAAATGCTTCGCTTTCACTTCAAGATAAAGAGCCTTTAATTTTACGACGTGATGAAGCATATATAGGTGTTTTAATAGATGATTTAGTTACAAAAGGAACAAATGAACCCTATAGAATGTTTACATCACGTGCAGAGTATAGACTTCTTTTACGTGAAGAGTCTGCTGATACAAGACTTTCATTTTATGGGCATGAGTTAGGTCTTATTTCTGATGAGGTTTATGAAAAAGTAAAACTTAAAAATGAGCAGATACAAACAGGGTATCAACTTCTTGAAGATAGTAAATTTACTCCAAATAAAGAGTTTAATGCTCTTTTAAACTCTTTAGAGGAGCAACCATTAAAAGATGTTTCAACAGCACAACAACTTGTTGCTCGTAAAACTTTTGATGTAGCTAAGATGTTAAAAATAGTTCCAGAGTTAGAGAAGTATGATGACTATATTAAAGAAGAGATTTTAGTTGAGGGAAAATATGCTCGTTATATAGATAAACAGAGTCAAGAGATAGAACGTATGAAAAAATATCTTAAAATTCTTATTCCTGAAAATTTTGATTTTGAAAAAGTGAGTGGTTTGAGTAGAGAGGTTGTTGAAAAACTAGAGATGTTTAATCCTCCAACACTTCAATCAGCGATGAATATTAGTGGTATCACTCCAGCAGCGATTGAGATACTTCATATCTATATTAAGATTGAGAAAAGAGATTTAAAAAAAGGTTTAAAATGAGAACATTTTACTATGCCCACACAGGTCACAGAATAGGATTAGATAGATTTCGCCGTGGTGCTTCTATCATAAAAGCACTAGGAGATACAGAGATAACGATGTTATGTTCAGATTTTCGTATCGCTCAAGTTGCGGAAGAGTATGGAGTTAAAAATAGTGTAGGTGTTGATGTTGTACGAAATATTCCACAAATAGCACATCATGGAGATAGAATTATTTTTGACTCTGATGAAGCAAATCCTATTATGCTTGAAGATATGAAAAACTTTTTTTCTACTTTTATCCATCTTGATAATGATACAGTTTCAGTAGATGAAGATTTTTTTGGAGATGAAGAGAAAACTATTAAGATGACATATTTTTTTGGAGATGATGATTATGAGAAAGATTTAGAAAAAAATCTCTCTTTATTAGATGGCTTAGAGCCTCATCTTCAACTGGGATTTTACTATTTTTTAGATTATGAAGATATGTTGAAAATAAAATTTAAAAGTTATTCAGAGTTTGAAGAGTATCAAGAAACGATTAGAAAAACAGATATTTTAATCACTGCATCACCTCAAGCTGTTTTAGAGTCATTAGCTTCAAATGGTCGTCCTATTTATATTAAAAGAGAAGATTATACAGATGATTATGATAACTTATTTAAGAGTTTAAATGTTCCTATCGTTGAGAATTATGATAATCAAAAACTAACTAGCATAGTAGAGACAATAGATAATCAAAATTATAAAAAGATTGAACAACTTAGTAACAAAATTAATAAAATCATCAAAGAAAATTTTAATTTATAAAAACTTAAAAGATGTTTTAGATATGATAAGCTTTTAAAAATTCACACTAAAGTGAGCAGATATGGAAAATAATAGCCGTAGAGGTTTTATGGGTAAAGCATTTGGTGCCGTTGCAGGTATTGGTGCTGTTGGTTCATTGTATGCAATGAAAAAATCTTGGGATCCACTTCCAAGTGTAAAAGCAGCTGGTTTTACAACTCTTGATATGTCTATATATGAAGAAGCTGTAATGGTTACTGAAAAATGGAGAGGGAAACCTATCTTTGTTTTAAAGCAATCTGCAGAGATGCTTAAAAAAGCAAAAGAAAATCCAAGAGATATTGAAAGACTTGTTGAAGTTGATGGTTCTCACTATATGATGTGTATAGGTCTTTGTACACACTTAGGTTGTATTCCAGCATTTAGACAAGATAAAAATGATTTTAAATGTGCATGTCATGGTGGTGAGTTTGATGCATCAGGTATGGTTCAATTAGTTCCACCACCACGAGGTTTTGATATACCTCCATTTAGAATTGATGGTACAAAACTAGTTCTTGGTGAAGTTGGTCCAGAGTGGCAAGCTATGAAAGATAATGGCATTACGCTGTAAATAAGAGGAGGATAAATGGCACATTTTACAAAAGCAACAAGTGTTAAAGATTGGTTTAACCAACGATTAGCAATTGAAAAAGTAGAAAAAGTAATGATGTCGGAGTATTGGATTCCGAAAAATATTAACTTTTTATGGGCAATGGGTATGGTTCTAGTAATCACATTCGCAATGCTTTTAGTTTCTGGTATATTTTTATTAATGTATTATGTTCCAACTGTTGATGGAGCATTTGATAGTGTAAACTATACTATTATGAGAGAGGTTGATTTTGGTTGGTTATGGAGACATGTTCACGGTGTTGCGGCATCTGTTGTTTTCTTGATTATCTATATTCATATGTTTACAGGTATCTACTACGGTTCTTATAAGAAAGGTCGTGAGATGATTTGGATCTCTGGTATGCTACTTTTTGTTGCATTCTCAGCTGAAGCATTTTCTGGATATATGTTACCATGGGGTCAAATGTCTTACTGGGCTGGTATGGTTATTACTAATCTATTTGCTGGTGGTTCATTACACGCTGATGGTCTTGTTGAGTGGATTCGTGGAGATTATGTTCCTGCTCAAGCATTCCTTGGTCGTTTCTTTATGTTACATGTTCTTCTTATTCCTTTAGCTATTATTGGACTTATTGCTCTTCATTTTGGTGCTTTAAGAATTCCACATGTTAATAATCAAGATGGTGAAGAGATTGATTTCGATGAAGAAGCTAAAAAATATTTAGATGGTAAAAAAGCTGAATCTAAAGTTATGCGTTTTGCAAATGATTTTATGGCAAAAGATTTAATGGTTGTTGGAGTATTCTTAGTATTTTTCTTTTACTTAGTATTTTATAATTATGGTTTTGCAATGGATCCAGTTAACTTTGATCCTGCTGATGGTCTTTCAACTCCTGCACATATTTATCCTGAGTGGTATTTCTTATGGTCTTATGAGATTTTACGTCCATTTAATATTGATTTAGGTTTAGTATTATTTGCATTTGCACAAGTTATTTTTGTTCTTTTACCATTCTTAGATAGAAGTCCAAACAGTGTACCTGCTAATCGTCGTGGTCTGTTTGGTATTTGGTTTTGGGTAATGATAGTAAATCTAATTGTATTAACAGCTATGGGTAAACTTCCACCAGAAGGTATTTTTAGTACAATTGGTCTTGTTTCTGCAATACTTTTCGTTGTTCAGTGGCTTGCACTTCCATTTATTACAAAATTAGAAAAAAAAGTATAAGGAGAAAAATATGAAAAATAAAGAACCATTAATATTAGGTGTTGTTGTTTTCTTTACACTTGTAACTTACTATTTGGTTGAGCCTTTTGCTCACCACCAAATGCATAAACATGTAGAAAGTGAAAATTTTGAGTATGCTGATATAGCTAAATTTACTCCGACTACAAATGTAGCTCACGGTAAAGAATTGGTTACAAGTAACTGTACTGCTTGTCACTCTATTAATGTAGAAAATATGCCAGCACCTATGGATCCAACTACATCTGCAGCGACTTATGGTGTTAATCCTCCAGATTTAAGTAATGCTGGTGTTGTATATGATGCTAAGTATTTAGCAGCATTTATTGCAGACCCTGCAAAAGCAGCAAATGTATCTCATAAATTTAATGATACTAAAATGCACCCTATGCCTTCATACAACTGGATGCAACCGTCTGAAATCTCAGATATGGTAGCTTACTTACAATCTATAGCTGTCAAAGCTGAAGATTTAACTCCAGCTATGGCTTATGAAAATGCTTGTGGTAGATGTCATGCTGTTCATTATGAAAAATGGACTCAAATTGGTAGTAAACCATCATTTAAGCATGAGAAAGATTCTTTAGCATTTGACATTAAAGTAATGGAATATGAAGATTCAATCAAAGCTTATATGGGTAAATTACCACCAGATTTAAGTATGTATATTCGTTCTCGTAATGAACATTTTATCTCTACTTTAGTTGAAAATCCACAGAATCATTTAGCTGGTACTGCTATGCCTCGTGTTGGTGTTTCAGCTGAAACTATGGAAAAAGTTATTGAGCATTTAGAAGATGCTGGTGATGCTAAGCGTCATGAAAGAGCAGCTGTTGGAATGAACGTAATGATTTATATCGTTATCTTCGCTATTTTCGCACTTCTTTGGAAAAAACAAGTTTGGAGAGATTTACACTAATTAATTTTAGTTAAATTTTTTACAACTTAGGCGAGGAGATTTTTTATCTCTTCGCCTTTTTTTTTGTCAAATTTTTTTAAAAAGGTTATTTTTATGAAAAATATAAAGAGTAAGATTTTATTGAGTTTATTAGTAAGTACTCAAGTTTATGGAAGTAGTTTAGTAGATGATGCTAAAAGTGCTTATAGCACTATGGATAGTTTAAAAACTAAACATTGGAATGATGGTAAAATTTATATTGATGCCCAAGCAAAATATGGTCAGTCTTTTTGGAATCCAGGTCTGAGTGATGAAGATCCTAATAATAGTGAGCATATTATTACTTATGAAACAGAGGGTTTAGGCTATTATCAACTAAAACTCGATGTTGGATATAGCGGTAGTTCTATCTTTACATATTCAAAACTGTCTTCTATTACTCAAACAGAAAATCAAGATGAACTTTTAGAAACTAATAAAGAGGCTGAAGGTGGTGTTGCTGGTTATACTATGGGTTTCTCTCCAGAAGCGATAGTTGCTAAATTAGGTATAGATAATGTATTTATTAATACGGCACTAACATATAGATTTGATATAACTGATAATGCTTTTTTTGGTGTAGCAACAGCAGAATCAGACTTTTATTATTATACAGATTCAGCAAATGGAACATTACTCTCTAAAGGTGATACGATTAGTTTTAAAACTACTTTTAAAGAGCAAAGACATACTTTTTCTTCAAAGTTTATAGGTAAGCGTAAAAAAAATGAAAGCTATATGAGATTTGGTGTGTACCAATCAGAGTGGACAAAGCCAACTAGTTTTGGTAACCATAGTGAAAGTGGAGATTATGCTATTGAGTTAGCAGAGTATTCAACAATGGGTTTAACTTTTGTATATACAAATTATCAAGGGACAAAAGTTCAAGGTTGGAATTATGATATGACACTTGATTATGGAATAGATAATACATTCAAATCAGCTAATTCAGATATGAAAGATGGTTTAGGAGAAGAGGAAAGCTTAGACTATGGAGCTATCAAAATGGATGTATCTTATAAATTTATACCATTAGATACAAAATATCAAAGATTATCTTTTGTTGTTGGTGCATATATTGATTGGAAACATTGGAGTATAGGTGATGGAAATGAAGATACAGATAACGTTCAGTTAGATGAAGAGGAGTTATATAAAATATATAGTTCAGCATCCTATCGTTTTGCTTACTGATTTTTTAAATATCATCTGATATAATCGTTCAGTAAAGGAGAAAATATGACATTAGTAGATGAAAGTGAAATTTTAGAGATAGAAAAAATAAAAGCAGATTTGAGAAAAGTAACACAAGATATGATGTTAGATATGAAAAAATTTGATTTGGAGATGCAAAAATTTGATTTAGAGAAAGAGAAGAGAATGATAGATATGCAGAAGTTTGATTTAGAGAAAGAGAAGAGAATGACAGATATACAGAGGTTTGATTTAGATATAAAAAAACTTTCACTAGATGAAAAAAAGAATTTTTACGAAGCATTAAGACTAGCTTTTTATGGTGTTGCTGTTGGTGCAGGTGGTACATTTGCAATAGCTAAAACTTTACAAATATTACAGGCAACATAAATTATGAGATTTAGAAAACTAAAACAGATGAAAAAACAGATAAAACAACATAAATCGGAACTTCAAAGTGAAGTAACTTATGCTCGTTATACAGATAGAATTAAAGCATTTATAACAGATATGTTTATGATATATGCTCCTATTCTTTATATTATCACTTATGTTTTTTTAGGTGGAAAAGAGGATTTTCAAGCTTCACAACTTGCTCCATTAGTTGGTGTTAGTATCTATGGTTTTATCTATGCTATTCTTTTAACAAAACTTGCACAAACTCCTGGGAAAAAAGCATATATTATAAAAGTAGTAGATGTAAAAACTCATAAAAATATATCTTTTTTTCAAGCTTTATGGAGATTTATAGCTTTTTTAATAACAGCAACTACTCTTTTAGGTCTTTTTTTACCATTTTATAGAAAAGATAAAAGAGCATTACATGACTTAATGGCAGGAACAGTAGTTATAAATGAGAAAATTATTTAAATCTATGTAACATAGTAAACAATATGTAAATCTATACCCTAAATTTCAACTAAACTTAAATGGAAGAGATATATAATGTATTCTTAATATAAAATCACAATTCCATTGAGAAGAGTGATAAAAAACAAAACAGGATAAAATATGAAAAAAACTTTAATCTCTTTAGCGACTGCGTCGTTAATCGCTTCTTCTGCAATGGCAGCTGATAAAGGTATCGATTTTACTACAACTGGTCAAGCAGTTATTTATTATGAGACTACTGCTAAGAATGCTGATAATGCTGTTGATATTTTCAACAAAGATGCTTCAGTTGCAAATGTTGCTGTTCAAATCAATTCAGCTGCAGATTTAGGTAACAACCTTACTTTTGGTTCTCAAATCTCTTACTTAGGAACTACTGGTTTAGAAAAAAATCTTGTTAGTGATACTAAGCAAAGATCTTCTGCAACTAATGCTTCAGGTAGTGGTCTTGATGCTGTAAATAATACAACTGATCAATTAATGTTAACAAAAATATTTGTTGCAAAACAAATTGCTAATACAACAGTAAAAGTAGGTCGTCAAGAACTTCCTAAGTCTCTTTCACCTTTAGCATTTACAGAGGGTTGGAATGTACTTAAAAATACTTTTGATGCTGTTTTAGTTGTTAATAGTGATCTTCCTAATACTACTTTAGTTGGTGCTTATGTTGGTCGTTCAACTGGTCATGATTTAAGTACAGTTGGTGATTTAACGGTTAAAAGTTCTGCTGGTGCATTAACTGTTGCTAAAACAGCTTATATGTTAACTGCTCAAAATACAGCATTACCAATGACTACTATTACTGGTTCTTATTATGCTTTATCTGGTGTTGCTATAGCAGAGAGTTCTACTGCTTTATGGTTAGATGCTAAAGTAGCTGATAAAACTTTACCAATGGGTCTTAAAGTAGGTCTTCAAGCTGGTCTAATTACATCAGATAATAGTGCTGTTGAAGATACAACGGCAATGGGTATTAAAGCTTCTATTAAGCCTATGCCAGCATTAACTGTATGTGGTGTATTTACTACTGTAAGTGGTTCAACAGATAAAGCTGCTGCTGCAGTAAAAAATACAGGTACGGGTGTAAAAACTCCATTATTTTCTCAAATGGTTGCCAATCAAGATGCTATCGCACTTGATAATGCTACATTTATGTTAAAAGGTGCTTATAGCCTTGGCGATATGGGTAAAGTTATTGGTCAATATGGTTATACTCAAGGTGGTCAAATTAACTTAATGAATGCAGGTCGTAGTGCATCAGGTAAAGTTGGTGTTGATTACTCAGAATTTGACTTAATGTACAAAGTTAAAGCTAGTGGTGTTCAATATTTTGCTGCTCTAGTAAATCGTTCATGGAGTGAAAAAACAACAACTGATTTCGATAATCAACAAATTGTTCGTGTATGGGCTCGTTACTCATTCTAGTAAACACTTCGTTTATTAAAATATAACACTCAAATATTTTCCTACACTTTTTGTGTAGGGAAATCCTCTTTTTAAAACTTCTTTTTTCTATTTTATATTCTTTTTTTATTTTTTATGTATAATTAGTCACTTTTTATTAAGGAATATTTATGCTTATAGACAGCTACGACAGAGTAGTAGACTACTTACGTATCTCAGTAACAGAACGCTGTAATTTCAGATGCCAATACTGTATGCCAGAAAAACCATTTTCATGGGTTCCAAAAGAGAACCTTTTATCATTTGAAGAGCTTTTTGAATTTATAAAAGTTTGTATAGATGAGGGTGTAAATAAAATCCGTATTACAGGTGGAGAACCACTTTTACGTGAAGGTTTAGATACATTCTTAAAGATGATTTATGATTATGCCCCTACAATAGATTTAGCGATGACAACTAATGCTTATTTACTTAAAGGTACTGCACAGAAACTTAAAGATGCAGGTCTTAAACGTATAAATGTTAGTATAGATACACTTAAACCTCAAGTAGCACAAGATATAACTGGAAAAGATGTTTTACAAAATGTTCTTGATGGTGTTGATGAAGCTATAAAAGTTGGTTTAAAAGTTAAAGTAAATATGGTTCCTATGAAAAATATGAATTTTGAAGAGATTATAGATGTGTTAGAGTATTCTAAAGCACGTAATATGAGTATCAGATTTATAGAATATATGGAAAACTCTTTTGCTAAAGCTGATATAGCTGGAGTTAAATCTCCTGAACTTTTAGCAAAACTACGAGAGTATTATGAGTTTAGTGATGATGGGTTTGATGGTTCATCACCTTCACACTATTTTACTATGAAAGATGGGTATAGATTTGGAATTATTGAACCTTATGAAGATGATTTTTGTAAAAAATGTAACCGTATTCGTTTAACTGCAGAGGGAAATCTTATTCCTTGTCTTTACTTTGATGAGGCTATGAGTATCGCTGAGTCTGTAAAAAAAGGCGATATAAAGGGTGCTACTGATGTGTTAAAAGAGGTTATAAGAACCAAACCTGAAAAAAATCGTTGGGGTGGAGATGATGCAGAAGTTTCAACTCGTGCTTTTTATGAAACTGGTGGTTGATAGTTGCTTTATTTAGTAGAACATTTTTACTCCATTCAAGGAGAAGGAAAATATACGGGTGTACCCTCCGTTTTTTTCCGTTTTGGTGGTTGTAATATGAGATGTGAAGGATTTGGCTGTATAGAAAAAGCCCCTAATGGAACAGAAGTTTTAGGGTGTGATACTGTATATGCAGTAAACAGAGAACATTTTTCAGATAATTGGATACCGATAAATAAAGCTAAAGAACTTTTAAATATATTAGATATTTATGAACTTCCTCATGCTGTTGATATTGTCTTAACGGGTGGCGAACCATTAATATATGCGAATGATGCTATATTTGTAGAGTTTTTAGAAAAATTATCTCAAAATGGGCATCAGATAACTTTTGAAACAAATGGTTCAATTAGTGTTGATTTTGAGAAATATCCTATCTATAAAGAGTGTATTTTTGCACTTTCTGTAAAGCTATCAAACTCTAATGAAAAATTTGAAAAGCGTGTTAAAGGCGATGTTATCTATTCGATAGCATCAAATGCTAAAGAGGCATTTTTTAAGTTTTCAGTAGATGAAGAGTCTATTAATTTAGGTTTAGAAGATGAGATAGATAGTATTATAATTCACTCTCCTGCAACTAAAGTTTATTGTATGCCTTTGGGTGGAAGTAAAGAGGAAGTAGAGGCTAATAGTGAACCTTTAGTAGAGTTTTGTAAGACTAAGGGATATAACTTTAGTGATAGATTACATATTCGTATATGGGATAAAAATAAGGGTGTTTAAATCATGATAATCAGAAAACTTTTTAAATTTGAAAATGCACATATAGTCCGTGGTTGCTCTACTGTTAAATGCAGAAGCTCTCTACACGGTCACTCTTATAGAGTAGAACTTCTCTTTGAGTCAAACTTTTTAGATAATGGTCAGATGGTTTATGATTTTGGTCTTATGAAACAAAATATGAAAGCTTTAGTTGAGAGTTTTGACCATGCTATTGCTATATGGAATGAAGATACTAAAGAGTATATTGCTGATATGAAAAAACATTCAGATAGATGGGTAGAACTTCCTGTATCTCCATCAGCTGAACAATTTTCTCGTGTAATATTTGTGATGATAGATAAACTTTTAAAACTCACAAGCTCTGTAAATGGCGAAAAAAATGTAACTTTAAATAGTATCATAGTTCACGAAACTCAAACAGGGTATGCTCAATGTTTTAAAGAGGATGCTTATTCTAAAAATATGGGTGTAATAGATTTAGAAGATATTATTTTTTCACAAGAGATTAAAGATGGTTGGAAAGATAGTGAACTTTTTGAGAAGTTAAAAAGAGAAGAGAGATTTATAAATCCCTTTTCTATTTAAGAAGTAACTAAATTAGTTTTAGTTTTAGAGGTAAAGCTAAATTGCGTACTAATAACTTTAACACTAGAATTTTTTTCTAAAAGATTACAGTTTGCATCAATCATAATATAACTATTTGATACTCCAAGAGGAGATACCATTCCTGGTGCAAAATGTTTGCAAGGGCTAAAAAACTCTCCATCAAATATACCAGGAACTAAATTTCTTCTTCCTGCTCTAAGTTTATAATCTTCTTTCATTTTTGCTGTTATAGTATTTATATATTTTGAACTATCGCCACTTAAAGCTAAGATGATACTTTGTCCAAAGAGTTCAAAGTTTAGTGCTGCAGCCATAGGGTTACCAGGAAGATTTAAAACTAATGTTTTTCCTATATGACCAAATGTTGTAGGTTTACCTGGTTTTATCTCTATTTTATCAAAAAATATATCGTAACCAAATGCTCCAAATGCCTCTTTTGTATAATCAGCATCTCCAACACTTACACCACCCGAAGTGATAATCAGATCACAATCTAAAGCACTTTGTATATGAGTATTTATATCTTCAAGTGTATCTATTGAAGTACCGATAAATTCAACTTCACAGCCTAACTCTTGCGCACGAGCTAGAAGAGTTGGTGTATTTGTATTATAAAGTTGATATTCTGTTACATTTTCAAAGTGCATTTTAAGTTCATTTCCAGATGCAAAAAGGGCTACTCTAGGTTTTTTATATACTTTAATATGGCTAATTCCTTGAGAGGCTAAAAGAGTGATTTGATGTGCATTAAGTTTATCACCTTTATATAAAAGTGCATCTCCCTTTTTTATATCTTCCCCACAGAGTCTGATATGTTTAGAAAGAGTTAAATTTTCAGGTAAAGTAACACCCTTTTCACACTCTGTTATATCTTCGATAGGAACAATACATTGAGTTCCAAAAGGGATTTTAGCACCTGTCATAATCTTAATAGCTTTGCCATGCTCTAACTCTTCACTAGAGTTATCCCCTGCAAAGATAGTATGTGTTACTTTTACACACCTACTACTATCATCTATTTTTACAGCATAACCATCCATTGCAGAGTTATCATAAGGGGGTAGATTATGTACAGCAACAACATCTTGTGCTAAAATAGAGCCTAGAGCATCTTCTATTGGTAATATTTTAAGTGATTTTGGTTTAATGTTATTATAAATAAGTTCTAATGCTTCTTCTACTGTAACAGCCATTTTTTTTACCTCTTGTATAAAAATTATTATTAGTATAAAATTCCACTATGAATGAAATGTATGATATGAGTATTGTAACGCATAATTATGGTGTTATTGGAATTTTACTAGCGGTTTTTGTTAATTTTGTTATGCTTTATAGAGCAGATGATATTAGGAAATATAAAAGACAGATGAGAATATTTACTCCTATTAGCTCTTTAGGTTTAAGTGTTATCTTATTTACAGGTGTTGTTATGATGGCTGCAAAGCATCTTGATTTTTCTATTGAAAATATAGCGATGATTATTTTTGCAACTATTTTTATTGTGTTAGAGGCAAAACGAGCATCAACACTTAAATATTTAGACCCAAGAGTAGAGGGAGCATTAGAAAGTTTTAAACCTTTTGCAATCAAAATATTTTTAGCTGAAATATTTTTAACATTGAGTATCTCTATTTGGATGTGGATTTGATATATATCCTTCTTGATGAAAAGCAAAAAGATATATTGAGTATTAAAGGCGAAACTTTTAAATATCTTGTAAAAGTTCGCCGTCATGATGTTGATGATGAGATAAATATTCGTTATAAAGAGAGTATAGAAACTCTTTGTCGATATAAAATTATAGCTATTGAGAATAGAAGTTTAACTTTAGAGTTAATCTCATCAGAAAAAAACATTGTAAAAGCAAAAAATGAACTTCATATAGCTTGGTGTAAGATAGATATAAAATCTATTGAAAAAGTATTACCAAGTTTAAATGAGTTAGGAGTGGATAAAATCTCTTTTATCTCTTGTGATAGAAGCCAAAACAGTATTAAATTAGATTTTAAACGTTTTGAGAGGATTTTAGAAGCATCTATGCAACAGTGTGGACGTAGTAGTTATATAGAGTTTGATATTTATAAAAATATTGAAGAGTTTATTACAAAATTTCCAGATACTAAAGTGTTTGATTTTTGTGAAAATAGTTTAAAAGATGGAACAGGTTTTCAAAGGGTTCTCATCGGTGCAGAGGGTGGTTTTTCACAAGATGAAAAAGAGCTTTTAAGTTCTCAAGAAGTTTTTAGACTTGATACTCCTATGATATTACGTTCAGAGAGTGCTGTTATGGCAGTTGCTAGTAAGATAATCTTGTAGATTGTAAACTAAGAATAGTTTAGTTATAATCACATTTCGAAAAATCCGCACCCATACGGATTAAAAAAATATATAGATATTCGTAAAACCCGAGTATCAAAAGGCAAAAAAATGAAAAAAGATTTACACCCTAACTTTGTAGACTGTACTGTAACTTGTTCTTGTGGTAACACATTTCAAAATAAAGCGCTTCAAGATAACGTTAAGATAGATATTTGTAGTGAATGTCACCCATTCTTTACAGGTTCTGAGCGTATGGTTGATACTGCTGGTAGAATCGAGAAATTTAACGCTCGTTACGCTAAAAAGTAAGTTTTACAATTTGCTTAGTCTAGTTCCAACTCCTATTGGTAACATAGGCGACATCTCACTAAGAGCTATGAATGCTCTTAGTGAAGCTGATATACTTCTTTGTGAAGATACTCGTGTTACAAAAAAACTTCTAAATATTTTACAGACTCGATATGATTTTACTAAAAATGATACTCAAGAGTTTATCTCCCTCCATTCACACAATGAAAAAGCTTTTGTTGAGAAATTAGAACCCTCTTTTTTTGAACAAAATATTGTTTATGTTAGTGATGCTGGAATGCCTGGAATAAGTGACCCTGGACAAGTTCTTATAAATTATGCGATTCAAAATGATATAAAATATGATATTTTCCCTGGTGCTAATGCTCTCTTAACAGCATTTGTAGCAAGTGGATTTATAGAAACTCAGATGCTATTTTTAGGATTTTTAGACCATAAAGGAAGTTCACGTACAGCAGGATTACAACGTGCTTTACATAATGGTTATACAACTATTCTTTATGAATCACCTCATAGACTTGATAAGCTTCTTTTAGAGATAGCTAAAGAGGAACCAACTAGAGAGATATTTTTAGCTAAAGAGTTAACTAAAAAATACCAAAACTATTTTCATGGAACTGCTCAAGAGATATTTAATAGATTAGCAGGAAATTATAGAGGGGAATGGGTTGTTGTTCTTAAAGCTGGTGACTCTCATAACTCTAGTGCTATTACTCAAAAAGATATTTTAGATTTAGACCTTCCAAAAAAAACTCAAGCTAAACTTATAAGTAAAATAACTGGTGAGAATACTAAAGCTTGTTATCAAAGACTTCTTCAAGAACATAGTTAATTTTTAACCACTTTTTCGCTAGAATACACTTATGTTAATTTATGCAAAACAACCAATCAATTATTTAATCGACAACTACCCAAATAAAATCAAAACACTTTATCTTGCCAAAGAGCTAGAAAAAAAAGAATATTCGCGTTTGATGAAAATGGGTTTTGAAGTGAAACGTATACCTAATGAAGCAGCACAAAAGATGTGTAAAAATGCAAATCATCAAGGTTTTTTAGCTGAAGTAGATGATTATCAACTTCAACCATACAATTTTTTCTTTGAGAAAAAATTTATTTTAGTGCTTTCTGGAGTTACGGATGTTGGAAACATTGGTGCAATAGTTAGAAGTGCTTATGCCTTAGGTGTAGATGCTATTATCGCTTGTGGTGTAAAAAGTTTACCTCTTGCTCCAATATTAAGAACAAGTACAGGTGCTTTATTTAATATGCCATTTGCTATTGAAAATAATATTCATGATGTTCTTAATGACCTTAAAATGTCAGGTTTTACAAGTTATGGTGCAGATATGAGTGGTAGGGATATTAGTGATGTTTTTATAGAACGTAAACGTGTACTTGTTTTAGGAAGTGAGGGAGAGGGACTTACTTCTCGTGTAATCTCAAAATTAGATGAAGTGGTAAGTATAAAGATGAGGCATAATTTTGATTCATTAAATGTAAGTGTAGCTGCTGGAATATTAATGGATAGGATGAGAGTATGAGTGAAGATTTTGAATACTTACGAGAGTTAGGTATTGATAAGATTCATAAAGATACACGAATTATTAAACATCAATTAGAAGCTATTTTAAATGAAGATTTTGACCATATTAATAAAGTTCAAATGTTTGGATTTTTATCTATTATAGAAAGAGAATATCATTTAGACTTAACTGAACTTAAAAATGATGCCAAAGAGCATTACAGTAAAGATATTTCTGATGAAGATACAGGTGTTTTTGTTATAGCTAGTAAAAATAAGCAATCATCTTTTCTTTATATTCTTCTTATTTTAATTGTTTTTGTAACCGTTGCATTTTTTACATTAGATCAGCCATCTAAAAATGTAGTTGTTAGCTCTGAAAATAAGATTATTGAAGAGGTAAAAAAAAACATTAATTTAGTAAAAGCTGACAAGAAAGAACCAATAGCACCTATTATTGAAAAAACGGTTGCAAGAAAAGTTTTACTAGAAAAGAAAGAAGAGTTAGTTCAAAAAAAAGAAGTTAAAAAAGTTGAATTAGACTTCAAAGTTGAAACTGTCAAAGATCAGATGGTTGTAGAGAAGAAAAAAGAGGCTGTTGTTAAAGTTTCAAAAAGTTCTCAAAAACAATCATTTGTTTTACTCCCAAAATCAAAAGTTTGGGTAGGCTATATCAATATCACTGAAAATAAAAAATATCAAAAAGTTGTGAAAGAAGAGTTAATTTTTGATATTAAACAAGAGTGGCTTTTGATACTTGGACATAGCAATGTAAATATTGTTTTAGATGGTAAAAAGATTTTTTATAAAAATCGAAAAAGCTTACGTTTATGGTATAAAAATGGGAAATTAAAAGAAGTTTCATTAGAAGAGTTTAAAAAAATCAACAGAGGTAAGAAGTGGTAAAACTTCTATTTTCTTTTTTTCTTTTTTTTTCTATAACTATCTCTTTAAGTGCAGAGAATCTTGATGATTTTGAAAAAGTAAAACAAAAAGAGATTTTATTTAGTAAAATAAAATCTTTTATTAGTGATGATACATATCTACGAAACAGAAAATTTATAGAGATTATCTTCTCTCCAACGAGTGACTTTTATAATAAGCAAACAGTAGATGTAGTTAAAGTTATTCAAACATTAAAAGAAAATGGTTTATTAAAGCTTTTTTTGAATAAAGCAGAAGAGCTTAATCTACATTTTAAAACTTTTGGACCACCTCTCTTTTTTGTTAAACTTATGAGTGATACACTTAGAAATGTTGGATATTATCGTTATGTAACAACTGCATCTAATTTTAATGGATTAGAGTTTGTTTGGAGTGTAAGTTTAAAATCTGAATATGCAACTGACCCTCTTATTTTACAAAAAGAGTTAGCTAAAGTAGGGTGTAAAATAGTAGATATAAAGCGAATCTCCCCAACAGAGTGGAGTTATGTAGTAGATATGATAGATGGTTTTTTAAATATACCAGTATTAACTACAACACAAAAATATAAGTTAAAACGTTCTTTATATGCTCATTGGGTAAATGTATCACAAATTAAAAAGTTAGTGATAAGCAGTTCAAGAAGAAATAATTGGTATCCCTATATATCCTATTATGATAGTTCTTTAAAGCTTATAAAAGTTATTAAAAGAGATAAAAGAATTAAAAAAATAAGTTTACATATTCCTAAATTTACTAAGTATATTAAGATTTCAGATATTTATACACTTAAAAATTTAAAAGATGATTTAACACTATTTTCACAGACTCAAAGGTAGTAAATTTTATTCTAATTTTATTCTAAATTATTTTAGCTAAAATAGCATCAATAATTATACAGGATATAAAATGTTTGATGAGATAGAATTTGATAGAATGAAGAGGCTTCCAAAGTACGTATTTGCAGAGGTTAATGAACTTAAAATGGCAGAGCGTAGAGCTGGGGCTGATGTAATTGATTTTTCTATGGGAAATCCTGATGGAGATACTCCTGAACATATCCGTGCAAAACTTGTTGAGTCTGCTCAAAAGACTAAAACACACGGATATTCTACTTCAAAAGGTATTCCAAAACTTTTAATGGCAATCTCTGATTGGTATAAACGCCGTTACGACTGTGACCTTGACCCTATGACAGAGTGTGTAGCAACTATGGGTTCTAAAGAGGGTTATGCTCACTTAACTTATGCTATTACAAATCCTGGTGATGTTGCAGTTGTTCCAGACCCTACTTACCCTATCCACGAGTTTTCTTTTATTTTAGCTGGTGGTAATGTTGTTAAGTTCGGAATAGAGTTTGATGATGAATATAAACTTGATGAAGATAAGTTTTTTGAAGATTTAGATAGAGTTTTTAAAGAGAGTTCTCCTAAACCAAAATATGTTTTAGTAAACTTCCCACATAATCCTACAACGGTAACAGTAACTCAAGATTTTTATGTTCGTTTAGTTGCTATGGCTAAAGAGAAAAGATTTTATATTATCTCAGATATTGCCTATGGTGATATAACTTTTAACGGTTATGTAACACCATCAATTATGAGTGTAGAGGGTGCAAAAGATGTTGCAGTTGAATCATTTACTCTTTCAAAATCTTACAATATGGCAGGTTGG
>Ga0256842_1001341_pt1 | contig 19913 bp, 24 predicted proteins | sample 4559240metaG_FD_185973 | JGI IMG/M metagenome (GOLD analysis project Ga0256842, IMG submission 185973) | Hydrothermal vent microbial communities from Guaymas Basin, Mexico - 4559-240 | ecosystem: Environmental > Aquatic > Marine > Hydrothermal vents | place: Mexico: Guaymas Basin | collected... | reverse complement strand
CTTTAATAATTAAAGCTAAATTGTATTTGTTTTGCAACAATTCATGTCATGCCAGAGGCAGGCAAGACTAAGGGAATTATTGTTACTGATTAAAAATAAAAATCAATAAAAATTAGTTAATTATAGATATAATTTTAAAAGAAGGAGATTTATTATGACAATCAATATATCAATTGAAGAATTTTTCAATACTTGGGAAAATTTAGAAAATGAAGAAGACCTTTATGAAAATAAAAATAAGACATTAAAAGGTACAATTATATATGAAAATAAAGAATATATAGTATTGAAGTTAAAAAATTAAAAAGTATAATTTTTAACTTCAGCACGATTAAAATGTTCTAAAACACAATTATCATTTAAATGGATACCAAAGACTCTCTTAGATGCACCTATTTGATCAAGAACATCTAATTCCGTAGGATGTGCTTTAAAAATATTCTTATTTTTTACACCAGTCCAACCCATATCATGGAAACAATAAACATTTAACTTTTCTAATATTCTATTTGTTGTTAAAAGAGGTGTGTCAGTATCACCTGAAATGATAACTCGAACAATACGTTCTTTATTTTCTATAAAAGTAAAACTATAAGATTCTATAGATCCATTCATATGAATAGTTTTTAAAATATTACAACTTAGATAATCATTACAATCAATATTATCCATATGTTTAATCTCAATAAAATCAAAAGGTTGATAATATTCAGAATTAACAGACAGAGAACATTTTAATTGTTTATAAAAATCTATAAAATCTAAACCAGCATAAATTTTAAAATTATCCTTTTTTACAAATTGTATATAATAAATAAGTAATTCGAGACCAGAGACATGGTCCATATGAAGATGTGTTAAGAAAAGAGTATCAATAGAGGCTATCTCATTTGATTTTATAATCTTCTTAATAATATCTATACCGCAATCTACAAGTATAGTGTTATTAACAATATATGATGTAGATAGTTCATCAACTGCACCACCTGTGCCTAAAACATTTATTTGCATGTGTTCTCCATTAAACATTTAAAAACTGATGTTGGAACGATATCTTCAATTTTTTCAACAAAACCTGATGAAACAAGTAATCTAACTAAAGAGGAAGATGTTGTTGAATGCTCAGGTTCTGTCGTAAAAAATATAGTTTCAACATTTGCAGTTTTTTTAGTAAAAGATTCAATTATTCTTTCATTTTCAATATCAGTATTATTTCGAAAAGATCTAATAACAATATTTATATCATTTTCTAAAATATATTTACTAACAATACCTTCAACTATAACAACTTCTACATTTTCAAGATTTATCTCTTTAATACTTTTTTCTATCATAGATAATCTTTCTTCTCCAGAAAAAAAATGCTTTTTATCCTGATTAAAAGCAACAGCAACAATAATATTTGAATATGGAAAAGTTTTAGCTGCTCTTTTAATTATATCAAGATGACCTAAAGTAATAGGGTCAAAAGACCCAGGAAATATTAGTTTTTGCAAAATGGATCCTTTTTGTTTATAGAACAAGTATACAATAAATAAACTTTATTTAAATTTTTTGGAGACCATAATTTTCTAAAAGAGAGGTAACTTTCAAATCAAGCTCAGTATTTTCATACTCAGAACAAATTAAAAGGAATTTTTCTAATTTTAGTAAAGACTTATGAATAGATGCATTAACATCAATCTCATTAATTATATTAGTAGCTTTTGGAATCCAAGCCAAACACTCTTTAGGTATACCACCTTTAAAAGGATTAATCTTAGTGTTTTTACTTGAGAAATAAAAATCTTCACCATAAAAATTAGAGATAATTAAATCGTAAGAAGTTAATTTAGAATAAGATATTTTATCAACTTCACTAAAAGACATTTCTTTAATATAAGCTAAAATAGACTCCCATATAGGATCAGAATCTTTCAATCTTTCTTCTAAATCAGAAAGATTATAGTTAAATACTTTTCCTTTGTTTATATATATTTTATGGTTATTTTTTATATAAAGACCAGTAAAAACACCATTATCTTCAACACCAATTTGTAACTCTAATAAATAGTTTTTTCTACTTTTTATACATTCTCTTATTAACTTTGACATATTTTTTCCTTAATATATTTTTATATTAATAAGTATAAGATATTTATATTGAAATAGACCTTAATAAAAAACTTTAACTTCGTGATGAAAAAAATCTAATTTTAAGTTTAATTGTCCTATAATAAAAAAACAAAGGCCTATATGAGATTCATAACTATCTTAGTAATATTTTTATTAAACATACAGCTTATAGCTATTAAACCAATAATTAATAATGAAGTAAACTCTACAAAAATAGTAAAGATCAAATATTCAGATATAAAAGAGTTAGATTTTTTAGAAGAAGAGATCATTTTGATAAAGAATTAAAAAATAAATATTTAAAATATAAGGAGATAAATTAAAATGAGATGTTTAGCAATGTCTGATACACATGGAAGACACTCTAAAATATTTTTTTATGAGAATAAAATAGATACAATAATTCATTCTGGGGACTTCACATCCTGGGGCTCACATAAAAAAGAACCTTTTATAGAATTTATAAACTGGTATGCAGATCTTCCCATTAAAAATAAAATATTAATAGCTGGTAATCACGACTATTTTATAGAAAGAAATAATCATAGTGCACGTTTAATGATGAAAGAGTTAGGAATAATATATTTAGAAGATAGTTCTATAGTGATAGATGGTATAAAATTTTATGGTTCTCCGTGGACACCTGTATATTTAAACTTAGCTTTTATGAAAGAAGACTTTGATTTGCAAGAGATCTATGAGAAAATAGATTTAGATACAAATGTATTAATTTCTCACGGCCCACCAAAAGGGATTCTTGATAAAAGTAAAAATTTAATGAGAGTTGGTTCTTCTTCTTTAAGAAGAAAACTAAAAGATCTTAAAAAATTAAAATTTGTAGTTTTTGGTCATGTTCATGAATCAAGAGGAAGACAAACAATTATGGATGTATCTTATATAAATGCATCATTAAGAGGGTTAGAAAATCACTTTGTTTTTGAAGTTTTTCCAGAAGTTAATTAATCAAAGATGAAATCTAAGTAATCTATATCGTTAGATAAAACTTTCAAGAAATGATTTTTTGCAGTAAGAGTCATTGACTTATCACTGACTACTTTAATCTTCCATAAGCGAAGTTCTAAAGGAAAAGACTTGTCTTCTATAGATTGACCAACATAACAAGAGAACTTCTTCATAAAACACATTAAATCTTTAAATTTGGATAATTATTAAACCAAGAATTATTTAAATTTCTATAATAGAATATCAAAATATTTTTTTCTAAATTAATACATTTTTCTATTAAAGACCTAAAATCTTTATCTTCAGAAATTATTACTAAAGTAATCACATTGTTTATGTATTGGTCAAATAATTCATATATTTTAGAATCAGCATCTTTTTTAGAAAAAGAAATATTTCAACCTCGATCTAACAATAATTTGAAACTTAATTTAAACATATAAGGTTAGTTTTATCTTTTTTCTTATATAATTTTAAAAAAGGATAATAATGTTAAGAATTTTAGATAATTTAAATTATGATTTAAATAGATTCCATTTTCATAATCCAAATATTTTATTCAAAATATCTCTTGAAAAAGATGGACGAAAGATATTCTTTTTTGAAACACACCTAAAAAATAAGTTAGGAGTAGTAATAAAACAAGATAAAAATAGAAAATATTATATTGATCAACTATACAGAAATAGTAAAAAGGTATATGATAAAAGATATGCTAAAGAATGCTTTCTTACGGAAGATGAAGTTATATCAATATTTAAATTAAAAGAGATTCATAAAGAAAATGAAATAGAAAACGAAAAAATTGAAATAACAAAAAAAACTATTCAACTAATGTCTAAAAGAAGATTAAAAGAAGGATTTATTTAAACAAAAACTTCTAAGTTTTCCTGTTCTATTTTTTCAAAAGAAGGATAATTTAACGCTGTTAAACGACCATCAATTTTAAAACCACCGGTATCTATTGCAGCAAAGTTATCACCTATAACAATATCGTCTAATATTGTATGGCCCATTATGTTAAAAACATCTTTATCTTCAAATGAGTCAGGGTCAATTTTTAAAAAAGGGATAATTTTAAAAGAAGTTAAATGTCTTGACATTATATCAAAATTTTCTAAATCATTAAAAATAGAAGATGGACCCTTCCAAAGATCAAGAATAACAGAATGAGAAACAACTAAAGGTGTTGCTCCATTTTTAAACTCATAATATTTAAAAACTGGAAGTTTCTCTAAAAACTTTAAATGTTCTATATATAAATCAGGTTCATTTAAATAAGAATCTCTTGTTTTAGCACCACCATTATCAATCCAATTTTTAGTAAGAGATTTATTTCTAAATAAATGATTTTTAGGATGCAACATAAAATATTCGTGATTGCCTAAAACACAGTCAAAATTTTTATCAATAATTAATTGTATAACAGAAAGAGAATCGGGACCTCGATCTATAAGATCTCCTGTAAAACAAATTTTTGCTCCAACGGGTATTTTATCAAGTAAAGCAAGTAAAGTGTTATAAGAACCATGTATGTCACTTATAACCCATATATTATCAATTAGCATTAAAGAAATCCTTATTGTTATTTAAAAGTAAAAAATAGCTATAAAATCTACGTGTAATTTCATCATTTAAATTTCTTTCATAATGTATTTCAAAATTATCTATACCAATAACCATATTTGATATAAAAATCAAATTGCTAACGTTATCTATTTCTTCAATAGCAGAGTATATAATATATTCATCATCTTCATAAAAAATATCAAATTTATCTAAAAGAGCTTCTGCCCATCTAATATTTTCAAGTATAAAAGAGAGTGATTGTTTATTAAAAATATATCCAACTTTAGATTTTATGTTTAATACTGCAGCATAAGAATTTAAACCATTAGGTATTTTGTAAATAAGCTTATAGATACCATATAAAGACATAACTCTTGACTGTAGAGGAGACTTTAAATAGGGACTTAATTTACTTTGGATAATATTAAAATTAATAGAATCAATATCATCTAAAAAAGAATCCATGTCTAAATATCTCTGAAATCTCAAATTTAACCATATATCATCTATATTGTTAGCAATCTCTTTACTTTTTAAAATATTTTTTTTAAAAAACCACATATTATTTCTTCATAACTAATTTGCAAGAGATTTTATCAATTAAGATATATTCTTTACTAAATTTATTTTGAATAATAACAACACCTATGCGATATTCTGATGCGTGATAATAAATATCTTTTTTCTTAATAGAAACAAGTCTATTCTCATGTTTTTTTAATAAACTATAATCAACTAATTGCCAAACAGGCTGAGAATTTAATCTTGATTTTTGAGCAAGGATAGAGAAATTTGTATCTTTTAAATCATCTAAAGAAGAAAATCTATCAATACCTTTCTCAATATCATAAATATAAACTTGTTTAAAATCAAAATCTTCAGCTAAATAGTGTTTATTTTTCAAAAATAAAGAATGTTGAGAATCAAAATAATCATCAATCATAATAGGATCTAAAAGAATCCAAATGTTTTCATTAAACTCATTTTTTTCAGAGACGGCAATTATTCTAAAATCTTTTTTAGGAAAATTATTTTCAATATTTTGTAAAAATTCCATAAAACAACCAACCTTTTTTTTTGTAATTATACTTAAAATTAGATTAAATTATCATTAAATATAATTTTAAGTATAATAATAAAAATAAAAATGGAGAGATAAATGAAAAAAATAATAATAGCAATGGTTATTACATTAGGATTAGGCTCTAATTTAATAGCAGGAATAATAAAAACAATTGTGACTCTTTCTATAATAAATAAAAATGTTAGAGTTCTTTGACATTATAGGTGTAATAGCTTTTTCTTTAAGTGGGTATCTATCTGCTCAAAGAAAACAAGTAGACTTACTTGGTGTGTTTATAGTTTCATTCTCTACAGCCTTTGCTGGAGGTATGTTAAGAGATATGTCTATAAATAAAATACCTTTTGTTTATACTGAATATTATCCTACATTAATTGTTATTTTCACTATAATAATAGCTTATATATTTAAACTTCATAAAAAAAACATAGAAGATAGTATTTGGTTTATAACAGCTGATTCAATTGGGCTTATATCTTTTTCGATAACAGGGGCAATTATAGCGATAAATAACGAACTAAATTTTATAGCAACTTTATTTTTAGCTTTAATAACAGCAACTGGTGGAGGGGTGATGAAAGATATTCTATTACAGAAAAAGATAACATTAATAACTCGAGATGTTTATGGATCTTTAGCAATAGCCATAGGTAGTTTAATATATGTTTTTGGAAAAGAAAATGTGGTATTAATACCAATATTTATAGGATTTATATTTTTGAGGATTTATATTAAGAGAAATAATATATCACTTCCAAACCTATGAAAGTAATACCCTTAAGCAGGAATAAAAAAAGTAGAATTTGCAGAAACACTTTTATTTTATCATTAAAAAACAAAACTTACACAAGTAATATTTATATTATAAGATAAAGTTGATTAAAGACTTCTTAATAATCAACATTGAAAGTTGTACTAAAGACTTTACCAGGGTAGTAACTATCAATAACATTGATAGAAATATCTCCCTTATATCTTGACTTTAAAAACCTATAATCATATATGAAACTTTGTTTTTTTGGTAAAGTGAATTTTCTTAATCGATTATCACCATGAGGGCCATCCCAATTAAATATAACAGTACGATCATCACTTCTTCTTACATCAGTATATACACATAAAATAATGTCTACACCATCCTTAACTTCATTCTTACAAGAAATGTCACTTGAAAATAAAGAAACAAAGCCAAACAATAAACTAAATATAATCTTTTTCATAAATATCCTTTTTTAATTAATTTCTTGAAGATAACTTGGGTTAAAACCTTCTTCTTTAATTTTTTCAATTAAAAATAAAGATTTCTTAGGAGTTAAATTCAATTCAATTTTTAAATCTAAAACTATTTTAGATCCCATGTGAATATCTTTTTGATAATATTGACTTAACAAAAGAACTCTTGTTCCCATTGAAACGGCATCAGAAAGATCGTGTGTTATAAAAATAATAGTAGTCTTATGTTTTTTCCAATATAAATCAATAAACTTTTTAAGCTCTGTTTTAGTGAAAGGATCTAAAGCTCCAAAAGCTTCATCCATAAACAATATTTTAGGTCTAACAATAAGTGATTGAACAATAGATGCTCTCTGCTGCTGCCCACCTGATAATTGATGTGGATATTTATCTAAAAGTCCACTCAAACCAAAAAGATCAATCATTTCATTAAAATCTTCAGTTAAATCAATACCTTTCATTTTTTTGATACCTAAATCAATATTTTCAGATATTGTTAAATGAGGGAATAAAGAATATTTTTGATAAACAATTCCTATATCGGAAGAAATTCTATTTACTTTTTTATCAAAAATAGACAATGTTCCTGTATCACTTACTTCTTCACCTATTAATAATCTTAAAAGTGTTGACTTTCCACAACCAGATGGACCAACAAGAGAAATGAATTCTCCAGGAGAAACAGAAAAAGAAATATCCTCAAGGACTTTTTTACCACCATAACTTTTAGATAAGTTTGTTGCATTTATTGCTAATTTATTCATAATTTAGACCTTTTTATTATATATCAAATTATATATTTTACAAATAAAACATATAATTTAATATAGGAGAAGGCAAAAGCCTTCTTTTATTAAGATTAGAAACTTAACAAGATGTTTTTATCACTACCAATAACTGTATTACCAGTTTTAATACCAATATCATCAACACTATTTAGATTTGTATATAACCCGTGATCAAAAAGAAAATTCGTTACATTAGTCATACTGTTTTTAAGAAGATAACTTGTTCTAAAAGAAGCCTCTTTTTCAGCTGTAAAGAAACTTGTTGTCTCAAGTTGCTTCTTAATTTCAGCAACACTTGCTTGACTTTCAGAAGCCATATAAGAAAGAATATCTTTATGTTTTGGATTAGCAGGGTTCATAACCATATCAAGAATTTCAGTCCAAGTATCTCTCAAAGCTTTCTCAAAACGAGGATCAGAAGTCTTTTCATTAACAATTAATAGGTCAAGAATTTCATTTGGTATTTCAGCACTTGTAGCAACTGATTTAGATTTAGGATCATTCATTGCTTGCATTAACCAAGGATTCCAAGTAACAATATTAGCAGCATTAGAATCTGTCATAAAAATAGTAAGAAGATCATTTTCAGAAGTGTGAACTAATTTAATATCTCTCTCTTTCATACCAGCATTATTTAAAACTCTAACTAATAAATAATGAGAAACACTGAATTCTTCAAGATAAAACTTTTGACCTTTTAAACTAAGAATATCAGAAGATTTTTTTGAAATGATACCATCATTACCATTTGAATAATCACCTATAATTAAAGCCTTACTTTTAATACCACTAACAGCTGGAATACTTAAAGTATCCATACTTGTAATAGTAACAGCATCATAATTACCAGCAGTATAAAGATTAACAGACTCAATATATGTATTAATTTTATCTAACTTAATAGATATACCATTTGCTTTAGCATTCTTTTCTAAAACACCATTATCTGCCGCATAATACCACGGTAACCAACCAACATAAATAGATGTTGCAACTTTAAAATTATCTTTTGCTGAAAGCGTACCTGTAAGAGAGATTACCCCAATTAAGGCGAGTAATAGAATTTTTTTCATTCTGTATCCTTTATTTTTTATATTAAAATTATAGACAAACTAAACTTAAACTATGATAAAAATCATAGCTTATTTATAATACCAAGGATATTTTTTAATTATAATTAACTTTAAACCGTAATCAATAATGAAAGCAATAAAAACTATCCATAAAATATAAGCAAAGATAACATCCATAGCCATATAACGACGAACAAGAAAGATTCTGTATCCTAACCCTTCTTGAGCGGAAATAGCCTCAGAGGCTATTAAAAGTAACCATACCATACCATTAGAAACTCTTAATGTTTCAATAATAGAAGGAATTGATCTTGGTAAAATTATTTTATAACTTAATTCCAAGTTAGAATAACCTAAAGTAATTGCCTTGATTATTTCATTCTTATTAATTTTTTTAACAGATTGATAAATTAATAAAGTTGCAACAGGAAAAGTACCAATAAATATTAAAGCAATTTTACTTTCTATACCGACACCAAAAGCAATCAATAATATAGGAAGGATTGCCAAAGGTGGAACTATAGAGAGAAATACAATCAAATATAACATTAATCCTCTAGCGATAGAATAAAGGCCCATTGTGATACCAATACTTGTAGCTAAAAAAATAGATGCAGAAATTGAAATTATATATATTTTCAAACTCTCTAAAGTATCTACAATCAATAAGTAATCACCAGACCTCTTATCCTCAACCAAAGCATATCTATAAAAAGCATCCCATATTTTCATAATACTTGGAAATATCTTATCACTTGGATTTTCTAAATGTCTTAAATATGAAAAGTATTCATATCCTCCTAAAATAACTACAAACGGTAATAATATTAATAAAAACAAAATCTTTTTGTCTATATCTTTTATTGGATTCATCTTAACTCCTTTCTTTTTTTCTAAATTTCTTTATTTTATACATAATAGAATCAGCTGTATTTATAAATTCAATTATATCCTCATCTTCTTTAAAAGAAGCTGTTCCTTAAGAGAAGTCTAATAAAAAAGTCTCATCTTTTTTAGTAGCATTTAATGCTCTCAATTTAATTTTAGACATTTAATTTTTTAGTTCTAAAAGAATTTCTTCAACATCTTTGAGCAACGACGGTTATTTATCTTAGTTAAAGCATCTTTATGTAATTTCCTATTTAGTGTTTTTATCTCAGTTAATAAATCATCCATTTTTGACTTAACATCAAGAATATTATCTTTCCCAATATTTTCTTGACTTTAATTAATTAAATCTGTTGATAAACATATTTCACTAAAGACACTGGAAGTATTTTTTTCTGACATAAGTTAAGCTCCGTGAAGATATGTTTATATATTAACTAAATATTTATTAATTTAAGATAAAAGGAAGATTTTAGTTTTATTGTTGAAGAATAGTTCTATTGATATGCAGGGATTTTGCATATCAATATAAATTTAATTAAGCAGAAATTTTAATTTTTTCAGAAGCTTCCATTTTTGAAATTTTAGTTTCAACTGTTTCTGAAAGAGAACCAAGTTCAGCAATAGCATTTGACATCTGAGGTAAAGCATCTCTTTTAAATGTTTCAACATCTTCAACAGCACTAATTACATTTGTAATTGCCTCTCTTAAAACATCAATATCAAGAGTAGATGAAGCCGCTTGTTTTTGAATCTCAGCACCTTGATTTTTCAACATTTTAGATGTATTAAGAATAAGGTTATTTGTTGTATCATTAACAGCCTTAGTTTTTTCAAGAACTTTTTTCTGATTGCTTAAACCAACCATAATAGTAGCACCAATAGTAAGTGCTGTAACAGTAACACTTGACGCTCTTTGTACACCACGGATTAACTCTCGATTATTTCTAATCAACATTTCTAAAGCTATAACACCTTGACCAGTAACAGCATTTGTTTGTTCTAAATCAATAATATGCTGCTTTAAAGTAAAAGAAACTTCTTCTTGAAGAAATCTTTTTACAGTTTCATCTTCTTCAGTTTGAATACGCTCATCAATAAGACGATCAGCTTCTCTTAATAAAGCAATCTTACTACCTAAAACCTTAGTTAATTCACGATAACGAACTTTATCATCAGCAAAAATAATATTATCTTGCTCTAAAAGGATTTTACCTTCATTTAAAGAACGAACAATTGCATTAATTACATCTTCAGTAGAACTAAATTTAGTCATATAACGGTTAACAGCAGAAGAACCTGTAATCATAGATAGAATACGACCTATCCAACCCGGCTCAAAATCAATCTTTCCTGGATCAATTGCTTCAACATTAACTTTTAAATCAATTAAACTATTTGAGATCTTGTTAGAATCAGAATCTTCAGCAGCCATGTTACGAATAGGAGTTTTTAAAGCAGCAGATAAAACTTGTAGCTGTTTAACATCTTCAGAACCAACAGCATCAATATGAGCAATTGGGTTCTCATTGTTTGCATTAGCATTTAAAAGCATAGCTGTAAAATCTTCAGCTTGACTTCTTAACTCATTAACTTCAATATCATCAACTACTAACTGACCTTCAGCTTTTTTAATTTCTTCAACACTTGCTACATTTAACTCTGTTTTTTCTTTTATTTGATCACTCATTGTGAATCCTTTTGTTTTGTTTTATAAAAGTTTATCTAAAATAACTTTAAAATAAGCTAAAACTTATTTAAAAACTTTTTCTTAGTGAAAATATTAATAGTATTTAAAATATTTCTAATCAAAAAGTAGACGAAGATCCAAGAAGATAGGATCAACACTGAAATAAAGATAAGAGATTGAGGTTTTGTGAAGAAACCCCGCCCTAAAGGACGATGCTTTCTTTCTTGAAAAGAGAGGTAAAAATAAAAAAAATACATTATAAATATTTCTATTTTATAGATTTTAATTTATTGAAAAGGTTAACACTTGTCTCAAAAGTATTTACAAGATCTTCCATTTTTGAATCATTACCTTTACCTAAAGCCATTTCTTCTATAAACCTATCTAAATTATCTATAATATCATTATTCTGAGATAGATTTTTATTAATTTCATCAGAATAAGACTTATTAGTAACCTGCTCTAATTCTTTATGAACTTTAATTATTTCTAAATTCTCAACATATAAAGCTAAAGAATTATTTATCGTTTGAAACATTCTTATAGAGAATGTGCTTGAGTTTGAGAACTGTTCAGAAAGCAAACTTCTTAAAGTATCTATTTTCTTAAAAATATTAGAATCAAAACCAATATCATGGTATTTTTCCTGAATATCTTTTTTATATTGAAGGAAAAGTTTTTCTTCAATGTTTTTAGCTATATTATCTTTATTAAAAATAAAATAAACAATTCCACCTATAATAGATGTTGCTGTTAAAGCTAAACCAGAGGTACCTATTAAGCCCATTAACTCCATATTTAATAAATAATCACCTAAGAATCCAGCATAAGATATACCAAGAGAGGAAGCTAAGATCAAAGGATATTTTGTCTTAGTTACCAAATACTTTAATTCTTTCATAATAACTCCCTTATTCCGTTAGAAATACAAATTCAACACGCTGAAGTCTTTTATTATAATTTCTCCAACTTTCAGAATGAATTCTTTTTAAAGGTCTTTTAATACCAACACCAATACTTTTTACTTGCAAACTATTTACATTAGAAATACGAACTAAATAATTTTCAACAGATTTAGCTCTGTCTTTAGATAATTCTAAATTAATTTCTTCATCACCATCTAAAGAAGAATGACCGATTATTTTAACTCTATAATTATATTGCGAAATAATACGACCAATATTGTCAAGCTCTTCTTTACCTCGAAGAGTTAACAAGCTTGAGCCACTTTTAAATTTAATTTGTTCAACTTTTAAATTACCAACTTTAGCTAAATATTCCCACTGAGAGTCACTTAGCTTAGAAAAAGAAGTTGTAGAATAAATATTTTCTAATTGATCCTTAATATTTAAATAAGTATCAGAATCTAAAGATTTAGAATTATCAACAATACTATTTGTAATAGCTGAATTAATTAAACTATAAGGATTATCTAAAGAGATATTTAATATATTTGAGATATTTACAATTGAATCAACAATAAAATTGTCATCATAAAAATGTTTATTGTCATTTATACCATAAAGCTTGATACCTGTATTTGTTGTACCTAATTTATTTTTCATATAAGCATAATATTCAGAGAGAAAAATCATAATTTTTTCTTTATCATCATCAAGGCTTTCTCTATTAGCAATTAAAATATCAACAATCAAACCATTAATTGATTCTGAGCCAACAATTTTATTGTAACCATCGGAAATAGCAGAATTTACAAAAGGTTGCCATAATACTGAAAAATCAACTTTTCCAGATGTCATTAAATCATAAGCTTCCTTTGGTGATGAAGTTGGATAATCTTTATATTTAATACCAAAATTCTTAGCAACTACGGACCATAGAAATTGAGAGGGAGAATCTTTAACAAAAGAAACAGATACGGTTTTATTTTTTATATCTTTGAAAGATTTAAATCTTTTAGACAAAATAGCATCGCCACCTTTTGATTCATCTACAACAGAGATAATAACACCAGGGTATTTATATTTTTCACCTACACTTAAATAAGAATCAATTGTACCAAAGGCTAAGTCGACCTCTCCAGCCGCTAAACTTTGATACCTTTCATCATAAGCACCACCATCGTTAATACACTCTAATAAATAACCCTTATTAGCTAACAAATGGTGCATTTCTTTACTACACGCAGAAGAGTAACCCTCCCAGTCATCAGTGGCTAAAGTTATTTTACCTATAATATTTTTAGCATCAGAAGTTCCTTTAGTTAAAGCATCTGCTTGATCTTCAGAAAATCCTTTAAAGAAAATAAGACTACCTGTTGAAACAACGATCAATAAACCAAGTAAAATAATAGCTTTTGAAATAGAATTCATATTTTTCCTTTTATTAACAATATTTTTATTTTAACTAAAATATATTAAAAGATAGCTTAATGTTTTTAGGTAAATAGAAAAGAAAGGAAGAAAACATTCTGGAAAGTTCCAGAATGGATTAAAAAAGATTAAAACCAACCATCAGAATCTGTAAGAATAGCTTTTTTATTAACTTTAAATATATTTAATAGCAAATCAATAATATCCGTTCCATTTTCAAAATAAGAAGTAGGATTACAAGTTTCACATTCACTTACATTTAAAACTTCTTTATTAGTTAAAAGTATATAATCTTCAATAGATTCATTTAATTGATTTAAAGAACTTTCAAGAGAGAAAGGATAGTAAGATTTATGGTTAGACAGTAATTTTAAAGATTTTGAATTTAATTCAGAATTTAATTCATCTATTTCAGTAAGAATTGAAACAATTAACAATCTTTTATTTTTAGAAATTTCTTCAGCTGCTATGACACCAGAGCCCATACCTCTAAGTTTTCCAATCTCTTCGATTAAAGGTAATATTGTTTCCATCATTAATGAAATTGCATCTTTTCCAAATTTATTTAAATTAGAGCTACCTCTCTTGCTTATAGATTGTGAAAGCATTAATATCTCTTCTATCTGATAAGTATAATCTTTAAATGTTTGATCAGCTTCTTGTTCAAAAGCTTTTCTATTAATCTTGAAAATGTTCTGGGAAATTGTAGTTACACGACTGGCAATATTTTCACTATCGGAAATAGGAAAAGACTCTAAATTTCCTATAGCTCTTTTTATTTTTTTCTTATTTAATTCAATAAGCAATAAGGCATTGACATTTCCGTTAAGATAACTATTTGTCAATCCTCTTGTTTTTTGTGTAGATATAATTAAATTTTTTAATTCATTTATATAAACTGCGTTGTTTGCTTGTTCTTTATTACTAAAGAAAGATTTAGCCTCTAAACTAAAAACAAGTAAAAGGCTTAAAATTAAACTTTTAGACATTAAATAACTCCTATTTTTTCTTTTGTTATATTATACATAATAAAAGAAAAAGAAGTTATATTTTTAGTTAAAAGTAGAAAGATCTCCAAAATCTTCACTTTCAGCTTGAATAGAATTTAAAATATTAGATAAATCACTATTTGAATTAGCTGAAAAATATTGAGTATAACTTGAATTTAAAGGATTATTATCAGAAATATGAAAACCTATAGTCTTCAAAATAATATCAGCTTTAGATTCTTCGTAAATACGGACGATAGGAGCAACAACATCATCAGAAGACTCTCCATCAGTTATAGAAATAATAACATAATTACCATAACCTTTATTTTCTATAATTTTAGAATTAATCAAAGAATAAGCTGTCATTAAAGCTGAACCTAAAGGAGTTCCTCCATTTGCACTTACTTTATTTAAAAATGCTTTTGTTTTTGATACACTTCCAGTAAAAGAGCCACTATTTAAAGTAACTAAAGAAAGAGTATCACTTTTGTTGATAGAAGATAAAAAAGTATTTACAGCATTTTTTGCACCAACAATTTTATCTCCATCCATTGAACCACTATCATCAAAAATAAGAACATAATTAGTTCCCATTACAGCATCAGCTTCTGATCCCATAATAGACAAAGGCTTACTTTGATTAGGGATAGAAGTGCTACCTTTTGTTTGAGCAACAGAAGATGAAGAAGAACTTACTTCAATTGCCTGTTTTACCTGACTTGCATTATTATCATTACACCCAGAGAACATAAGTAAACCAAGTGCTACTATTAGTAAAGTTTTTTTCATAATCAATCCTTTAAAGAGCTTCAAACTCTGAAGCTTCTGCCTCTACTTGAATTAACTTAAATTCAACATTCATATTGTCTAACCATTGTTGCTTATTCTTAGGTGGATTGTAAGAAGGGTTTTCAACACCCCAACCTATTAAACCAAACTGATTAGTATCTAAATGTACACCTGTACTTTTTGCATAAGAGATTATTGCCTGTAAGGCCTTATTTGCTCTACTTAGAGAAAGATTTTTAGCTGATTGACGGATTCTTTTAAGTTCAACTTCTGAAGCACCTCTCTTTTTAGCTTTAAGGTATTTAAGATTATCACTATGACCTTCAATAGTAATTAAAGCTCCACCAAAAGAACTTGACATTTGAATAACTTTATCAAAATCTTCCTTATAAAGATTTACAGGGAAATTATTTTGATTAGGTTTAAAAAACACTTTAAAACCATAAATAGAGTCACTATCTAAAGTACCTTGTTTTTGTTTTTTAGAGATAATAACAGAAGCTTGCATATTATTTTTATTAGATATATATTTTAAACCATTACCAACTATACCCCAATTTAAATCTGGACTAACTAAACTTGAATAACCTTTAATAAGACCTTGGTTTTTAAAAGACTTCGCTGTAGTTCTCGAAATAACTGTTAAATTACGAGGATAGTTAATACTTTTAAGAAAATCTTTATTCATTTGAAGATCTGCAAATTTCATATCTAAAAATAAACCCATCATATCATCAATAGAATCTTGAGAATCTAAAAGAATTTTTGCATGTTTTTTAATAACAGAAGTTTTATTAGCTTTATAATCTTTATTAACAGAAGCTTGTGAAGATATAATAGCGTGAGCCATTTTTTCTACTTGTGTTTTATGAGAGTTAAAATAATCACTTCTAACAGCAATAACATCAGATATAACTCTATTTGCTGTCTTAGTAGAGAAAAGAATTTTAGCACCTTTAACAGAACCTTCCGCACCAGTTCCAACAGAACCATTAGAAGTTAAAGTTAAAGCATCAGGGATAATAACAAAAGATGCATCTATATTCTTGTCTAGTTTTAATGCAGCCGCTGCATCAGAATTTTCTGTTCCTGTTAAATCTTTTACATATTTGATATTAACATCAGAAACTTTTAAACCAGAAATTTTAAGTGTTTCAATAAGAAGATCAATATGTGGACCATATGCTTGAATAGCAATAGTTTTACCTTTTAAATCAGCAATACTATTAATATTTTTTCTTACAACTAAAGCATCCCCACCATTAGACCAGCTTAATTGAGTTAAGATAATAGGTTTTAAATCAGGATCATTTAAAACATCACTTGCAAGGTTAAGCATACCAACAGTTCCACGAAGATAAGCAGTTTTACCACTTTTATAGTTTTTTACTTGATTAAGAAATAAGTCTTCTCTTTGAAGAAAAACTTTAATACCAGCTTTATCGAAAGCTGAACCAGATTGAGTACGAAGAGAGTCTCCATTAGCACGAATAACAGCAGTATCAGCCCCCCATGTAATTAAGGGTAATACTGTATCATCAGAAACAGACCCCTTATTGACATTAATAACTTCGGACATTGGTTTCATTTGAATATACTGCATTTTTGCAGCAAAAGCATTACTTGTAATAGTTAAAGCCATAATAGCTAACAATAGAAAATTTTTCATTCTTTCTCCTTTTATTTATACAATTTTACACTGATATACCTAAATCTATACTTAAGCATGAAACTTAAGAAGTTTGTTAAATTTCATTTAATCTATGAGAAGATCGATATTTAATAATACTTCCATCTGTGATAACAGAATCAGGTGAAGGAAGTAATTCAAAATTCTTTTCTAAATGAAAGTCATGAGCAACAGGCCCCTCACTTAAATAAAAATGATTCATTTTTCTAAAGCCTTCAGGGATAGCACCTAAAAAAATAAATTTTATTGCTAACTCTGACCAAATAATATCTTCGCCGGTGTAAACTAAATTATATTGAGTTCCAGGTGTTGAATTACTAAATACAGCATTTTCAAATTCAAAGGCACCAGGATCCAGAATCTCCTGAGCTAAAACTTCAGGACTTGATATTCTAGTAACTACATCGCAACCAGAAGTTTCAAATAACAAAGTATCTTTTCTTACTCTTTCAACTATAGTATGTACTTTAGAATTTAACTTTTCAATAATTGCAACAGAGGAAGAACTATAATCATCAGAATCTAAACGACTTGGATTTTGAGCCAAAACTAAAGCTATTTCAGTATCCATAATATTAGCTAACATTAAAGTATCAACAGAACTACCTAAACCTTTTATAAATCTAACATTATATTTTTCAAACCACGCAGGTTTTTCTTCTAAAGTATTACTAATACAAACAATATTTACATCTGTTAAAGGTTTAAACGCTTGATCTTCACGAAGTTGTTCTACAATTTCTAATACTTTATCCTCATTTGGATAACCTACAATAAGTAATTTAACTGATCTTTTCATTTTAATTCTCCCTAATTTAATATTTTTTGAAATATTATAAACTCTTTCACTAGCCATACCTATTAAAACACCAAAACTGGCAATAGCAACAAAAATGTATACTGAAAATAGCATTCTACCCAAAGGTTGAGTTGGAGAAATATCTCCATAACCAACTGTACTTGCAGTAGCAAATAGATAGTAAACAGTATCAACAAAAGATAAATTTTCTACAATATACATATACATACCAAATAAAATAGAAATACCTAAAAATAAACTAAGAACAATAGCAACATCTCTTGTTCTATCTCCAACAAAAAAATACTTTAATTTACTTAAAATAAAAAACATAAAGACTCCTTAATAAACTAACCAAGAATTTGTTGTATAAATATCTAAAAGTTTAGGATACATTAAAGTGTTTACAGCAATTAAATCACTTTTTAGAGAATTTTTCCCAAAAACTAAAGCACTTCTAAATACATTTGGTGTTAAATAAGTTGTATCAACTTTAAACTCATCTAATTCATTTATTTTTGTATAAATATCATTATGAGAAGGGTCTTCTTTATCCCAAGCAATATACCAACCCCAATCTCCAAAAGATGGAACATTATCGTGATACGGAATTACATTAAAACCTGCCGCTTCAATGGTTCTACCAATACAAAGAAAGCTCTCTTTTGCATGATAAGGACTTGTAGACTGAATAACAAACATTCCTCCAGGACGAAGAACTCTTTTGAGTTTCATATAAAATTCTTTAGAATAAAGTTTAGCTAACTCAATTGAAGAAGGATCTGGAAAATCAATAATAATAACATCCCATAATTTATCTTTTAATTGATGAAGTAATTTATCAGCATCAATATTGATAACATTAACAAAACCAGCTTCCTTACCTGAAACGTATACATCTTTTATTCCTCCTGAAGAAACAAATGTATTTGGATCAATAATATTTACATTTTTAAAAGAATTCTCATTTATTTTTTTAAGAATAGGATTAGTTTTAGCTAATTGAATCATTCCAGGGTCTAAATCAATTAATGTTATTGATTTAACATCTGTATGTTTTTTTACTTCTCTAATAGCAATACCATCTCCACCACCTAAAATTAATACATCTTTAGGGCCTTCTTTTAAAGACATAATAGGATGAACTAATTCTTCATGATAAATACGCTCGTCTAAAGAAGAAAATTGAACATTTCCATTAATATATAAACGATATTCATTCAAAGATTTATTTTTAGTAATAACAATTTGTTGATATTTAGTCTTTTGAGAAGAAACAACTGGATCTTGATAAAGTTTATTTTCTAAAACATTTGTAATTGAAGCACTTGCTATATAACCAAAGATTAATAAACCTCCGACAAAAGTAGCTGTAGAGATAGACTTTATATAGTCTTTTTTTATATAAGTAAATGTTATTAAAGCAACGATTAAGTTAACACCACTAATTAAAAAACTTATTTTAGTAAGAGGTAAAAAAGGAAGTAAAAAATAGATCCATACAAAAGCACCAACAAGACTACCTAAATAATCAGCACCCATAACTAAAGAAAGATTTTCTTTTAAAGATTGAGAAAATTTCTCATTAATTCTAACAATAAAAGGAATTTCAAATCCTATTAAAAATCCTATAGAAATGATGAAAAAGTATTGAATTAAGGCAAAATGTGTTTCAAAAAATGCAAATCCAGAATAAATTGCTAAAGGAGAGAATCCACCAAGGATAGCAAGAATGACTTCCAAAATTAAAAATTTCTCAACAAGATTATCATCATTAACAAATTTTTGAACCCATCCACCAAGCCCCATAAAGCCAAGCATTAAAGCGATTGTGATACTAAATTGTTCGATACTATTACCAAGAATATAAGTAGATACAGCTGAAAGTACATATTCATTTACTAACCCTG
>Ga0256842_1001340_pt1 | contig 19922 bp, 21 predicted proteins | sample 4559240metaG_FD_185973 | JGI IMG/M metagenome (GOLD analysis project Ga0256842, IMG submission 185973) | Hydrothermal vent microbial communities from Guaymas Basin, Mexico - 4559-240 | ecosystem: Environmental > Aquatic > Marine > Hydrothermal vents | place: Mexico: Guaymas Basin | collected... | reverse complement strand
TGTCAGTTTCTCACCTCGCACTGTTTTGAAAATATCCATTTTCAAAACAGCAATTACGGCGACGAGATCACCGGCAGATTGAAACTCTTTTTCGAGCGTATTTTGACCGATCCGGCATCGGAGATTTTACTGCTTGTCACCGATTTGAACCTCTCTTTGCAGCAGTGCGAATTTATCGAAAAACAGCGAGAAAAGATCGAAGGGTTTCGCAAGGGGCTCACTCTTCAAATCCAGCTGCTCGATCATCACGGCAGCGGAAAAGATTCGGCGCAAAAGTATGAGTGGTATTATCTCGATACCACAAGAAGTGCCACGAAAATCACTTATGACTGGCTTATAGAGAAATATGATTGCAAAGAGATAGAGAAATATGAAAAGATCGTCGATGCCATCAACGCCATAGACATATGGCTCAGCGATCATGAAGGCTTCGAGTTCGGCAAAGTGCTGATGGGTGCGATCTCTTCTTCCAGGGAGGTTGGGCGCGCGCTTTTCGACACGGAAGATAGAGCGCATAAGTTTCATCTGATCGAATCCGCCCACGGCATGATCGATGAAAACGGTGCCCATATCCGACTCGACAATGAAATGCATGCGATCAAAAAAGCCTTCTTCGCCGGCGATAGAGACGACAACACGCTGGACAATCTGGTGGCGGACTACCTCACGGACCTTCTGACGGCCAAAAAAGAGGCGCTCAAAATCCACTACCGGGACAAAACCGGCGTGCTCACCTATGGCATCCCCAACATTTCCGTCATCGGCAATGCATTTTTGGTCAAAAATCCCGATATAGACTTTATACTAAACATATCTCCAAACGGGTCGATATCTCTACGAAGCGACAACAGGGCCGATGTAAGCGAAATCGCGGCCACCCTCGCAGGCGGCGGCGGACACCCCAATGCCAGCGGTGGTCGTATCGGCAATTTCAAAGATATGTACAGCTATCAGGATATAAAAAAGTTCGTGCAGGCACTGATCGACGAAAAAACCAAACAGGAGCAGACATGAAAAGACCCGCACCCGTACAGAAAGAACGTTCTTTAAGCGAAGATGATTTCATCGTCTCGAAGACCGACCTCAAAGGGAGGATCATATACGGCAACAAAATCTTCATCAAGTTATCCGGATATTCCGAAAAAGAGCTTTTAGGCGCGCCTCACTCGATCCTGCGCCATCCGGATATGCCAAAGATCGTATTCAAACTTTTGTGGGATCGCATACAAAACAAACAGGAGATCTTTGCATACGTCAAAAATCTGAGCAAAGATGGAGGATTTTACTGGGTATTTGCAAACGTGACTGCCACACTCGATCCCAGCGGATCGATTCGCGATTACCACTCGGTTCGCAGAAAACCGAGCGACAAAGCGATGGAGGTCATACCTCAGCTATATTCACAACTGCTTTCCGCCGAAAAAAGAGGGGGCATGGAAGCCTCCTTGCAGATGCTCAACGATATATTGAAAGAAAAAGGAGTTTCGTATGACGAGTTTGTCCTCAGCCTTCAGCAATAAACAGAGCCTGGTATTTCTGGTCGCGGCATTTGGAGCCGCTGCATATCTGCTGGCTACCGGAGAGTACATTGCAGGGGGCGTCATACTGGCACTCGCGTTTCTTGGACTATTCATTCCAGGTGGTGGCGATTCGGCATGCGAAAAGATATTCAACGATCCCCTGATTCGCCAGGTAAGAGATGTTTTGATGAAAGCCGGTCGCGGAGAACTATCCGACCGCGTCACCAATATTCCGGAAGATCACGTTCTTCAGGGAGTCGCGTGGGGCATAAACGATATGCTTGATCAAACAGAACAGATACTGCGAGACATTAGCGCGTCGATCGAAGCGGCGAACAATGGCAAAAAATATCGCATCATTTTCAGCAGCGGATACAAAGGCGACTTCAGAGCTACCGCACCACAAATCAACCAGGCCATCCTGGCTATCGCCGACTCGTATAAAAGCAAAATGAGATCGGAACTGGCTAAGATGTTCGAAAAGAAAACGGGCGGTATCGACAGTGGTCTGCATATCATTCAAGAAGATCTGATCCACAATACAAAAGTGATCGACGAGATCATGCAAAACACCCGGGCCACCGCCACAGAAGCGGTACAGAGCCAAGAGACGGTTCAAACCATCATAGGCAACCTGGACAACCTGATCCAGCTCATAGGACACACCAACGAGGCGATCGTATCGCTCAATGAAAGAACGGGCGAGATATCCGCAGTGGTAAATCTGATCAAGGATATCGCGGATCAGACGAATCTTCTTGCGCTAAACGCGGCGATCGAAGCGGCCAGGGCCGGGGAACACGGCAGAGGATTCGCCGTCGTGGCCGACGAAGTCAGAAAGCTCGCCGAAAGAACACAAAAGGCTACGCAGGAGATCGCCATAACGATTCAAACACTCCAGCAAGAGGCAAACGACATGCAAGGAAACTCCGAAGAGGTGGCACAGATCGCGACCTCCTCGCAAGATGATATCAACCGCTTCGAAGAGGCACTGGAAAATTTCGCCCAAAAAGCCGAACTTTCGGCAAAACAGGCAAAATACAGCCACAATTCGCTCTATGCCTCGCTCGTCAAAGTTGACCACATCATCTTCAAATCCAACGCCTATACTACCGTTTTGAACGAAGATGCCCAAAAAGCCGACCAGTTTACCGATCATCGCCACTGTAGATTCGGCAAATGGTACTACGAAGGCCAGGGAAAAGAGATATTTAGCCGCACACGTGCATACAAAGCGATAGAGGCTCCACACGAGCTGGTCCACAAAATGGTTCTTCAGACCATCCCTTGCGCAAAAACCCAGACATGTCTCACGCCCGAAAATAGAACCAAAATCGTCGAAAACTTCAGCAAAATGGAGAGTGCGAGCGAGCAGCTATTCAATCTATTGCGCGAAATGGTGGCAGAAGCAAATCCGGATATTCAAATCCAGTAACGATTACTTTCTTTTCAGTGGATTTTAGGGCACCTTTTCTGCGACCATCGTAGCGAAGTTGCCCCACTGGAAGATCGTATCCGCATAGCAAAATCCGGCATCTTTGAACATCGACAGATTCTCTTCGATCGTATAGGGAATCAATACATTTTCGAGTGCCTCGCGTTTTCTGGCGATCTCGGTATCGCTGTAGCCTTGCATCTTTTTATAGTCGTAATATATTTCAATTATGTCCCGATTGAGTGCAGGACTTTGCATCAGTACCTTTTCACTACAGACAAAAAGCGCCTCTTCGTTCATGGCTGAAAAGATTCTTTTCACTATCCCGGCGCGTACGGGCGGACGGATGAACTGCAATGTATAGCTGGCCACCACAATATCCGCGCAACAAAATTCATACTCCATAATATCGGCACAGACGAACTCTATATCGCTCTCCATCGCTTCGGCTTTGCGCTTCGCACGCTCGATCATTGCCGGCGCGTTATCTATACCAACCAGCGAAACATCACATTCGATGCGCCTCGCAAGCTCGATCAGAAAAGCTCCCGTCGAACATCCAAGATCGACGATTTTCATTCCCGGCTCTATCCGACGAAGCAGCAGCGAAACGATCAAATCGATGTTTTGACGATAATATGGAACGGAGCGCTCGATCATATCATCAAAAACCGCGGCCACTTTTTCATCGAAAACGAACTGCCTCTTCAAAGGCTCACTGAAAATCTCGTCACGCTCCACAGGCATCTTCTATATCCTTTCCAATCTGTATCTTGAGTGACTCGAATGAATCGAATTTCCGGTTTTCTCTTAAAAAACTGTGCCATCGGATACAGATTTTGCCTTGCACATTCGCCACATCGGCGTCGATCAGATGGGTTTCAACCGCCCAATCGCCATCCGTGGTGACACGATGGCCGATGAATGTGACAGAAGGATACTCCCTCCCTTCTATGCATGTCGTAGTGACATACACCCCCTCTTTTGGCAAAAGAAAACGGGATACCGAAAGATTGATCGTAGGAACCAGCTCTTTGGCCCCGATCCCCTGCCCTTTTATCACTTCACCCCATATCTCGTAAGGATGGCCCAACATCTCGTTGGCTTTTTTGATATTTCCGGCTTCGATCTCTTTGCGGATAAATCGTGAGTGCACAGGTGTCTGCCCGACAGCCACCTCTTTTACGATCACCACTTCGCCGGCAAACAGGCTCTTCAGGGTTTCCACATCGCCGCTTCTGTCCAGTCCAAAATGAAAATCATCTCCGACAACTATGCGTTTCAAAGAGGGAAATTCATGTCGTAGCAGGCTTACAAACTCTTCGGGGTTTTTGTCCCGCACCTTGCCGAAATCATGCAGGCATAGAGGGTAGCTCGTATATCGCGCGCGATAGATATGTGGCGTGAGCGTAGCACGAAAATGCTCTATCACCACGATCGCTCCATGCTTGCCAAGCTTTGAAAAAAGCGCCTGGTGGCCTATATGCATGCCATCGAAATTGCCGATCGCGATCGCTTCGATATCGTTATTTATTAAGATAGCAGTAGAACCACTCACGATTACCCTCTCTGCCCGGAAGCGTCGAAGCCTCTTTTGCCATCAGTCGCCATCCAAGCTCCGCGGCAGCCCTTTCAAAGGATCTTTGCGCATTGGCTATGGCTTTCTCGTCCGTTACGACGCCGCTTTTATTGCGCCTGACATCTCGCCCCACTTCAAACTGTGGCTTGAAAAGCACGATCGCCACACCCTCGACGAGTCGATCCAGATCTTTTAGGATATGATGGAGGCTTATAAAAGAGACATCGCAGGTGAGCAGATCGAAAGGCTCGTCGCTTTTAAAGTCTCTCACGTCGGTCGATTCTACGCAGATCACACGCGATCGATTGGCGATATCCGGGTGCAACTGTGAGGTTCCGACATCCAGAGCCGTAACGCTGCTTGCGCCATTTTCCAGAAGTATCTGGGTAAAACCGCCTGTACTAGCCCCTACGTCTATGCATCTTTTACCCTCGATCGCCACCGGATAAGTATCCAAAAATCCCTTCAGTTTTCTGGCTGCACGGCTCACGAAACGCGTCTGGCCAAAAATCTCGATTTTCTGTTCTTCGCCGATCTTGAATGAAGGTTTATAGACTGTACGGCCATCCACGGCCACATTTCCCTCTTTTATCAGCGCCTGGGCTTTGTTTCGGCTATCGATCAATCCTTCTGTAACCAGCTTCGCATCAAGCCTCATTCACAAGCTCCCACATCTTCTCTTCGGGCATCAATGCAACGCCCAGCTGTTTGGCTTTTTCATATTTGCTTCCCGGGTCTTTTCCGAAAATTACATAATCCGTTTTGTGCGAAACTGTGTTGGTCACCTTGGCTCCCATACGCTCTAACATCGCTTTTATCTCACCGCGCGACTTTTTCATCGATCCTGTCAGTACGACGGTTTTGCCTGTGAAAGGAGTTTCGACAACCTCTCTCTTTTCCATGGGACGCGGTTTGATGATCTCCATCAAGCGCTTCACTTTTTCGCGATTGACCCGCATAAACTCAAGATAACTCTCCGCCATCTCTTCTCCAAATCCTTCGATCGACAGAAGCTGCTCTTTTGTGACATCCATAAAATCGAGTCCGAAAGCTTCGCATATCTTTCTGCTTGCAACCTCTCCGATATGTTCGATACCCAAAGCGTTTACAAAACGCCAGCACTCGGCACCTTTAGAGCGTTCGATGGCATCCAGAAGATTTTGCGCCTTTTTCTCCTTGAACCCTTCAAGCTTCAAAAGATCCTCTTTTTTCAGATGGTAGATATCCTCCACCTCTTTTATCAACCCTGCATTGTATAGCTGCTCCACGATCTTTTCGCCCAGACCGTCGATATTCAGGCACTGCTTGGAAGCGAAATAGATAATCGAGTTGACTACGCGGGCGGGGCAGTTGATATTTTGGCATTTGATCAACTTTCCTTCATCCAGAAGTTCACTGCCGCATACAGGACAATGGGTCGGCCTCTCTATTCTCTTCTCTTTGCCAGTGCGGTACTGCTTGAGCACTTTTATGATCTTTGGAATTACATCGCCGCTTCTTATCAGCGTCACCATGTCGCCGATTCGCACATCCATCTTTTCGATATAGTCGAAATTGTTCAGTGTGGCCCTCTCTACGACCACACCCTCTATCTCCACAGGCTCGAGCACCGCCACAGGTGTAACGACACCCGTGCGACCTACCTGCAGCACTACATCCTTGATCCGCGTCTGCTTCTCCACGGCCGGGAATTTATAAGCGACCATCCAGCGGGGAAATTTGACGGTATATCCCAACGCTCTCTGCGCAGCCAACCTGTCAACCTTTACAACCATACCATCGAGCATAACATCGAGCGACTCGCGCATATTTTTCAGCTCGTCGTATATCTTTTCGATCTCTTCTGTAGTTTTACACACCTTGCGAATCGGCGGTTTTCTGAAGCCTAGATTGTAAATATAGTCCATAATCTCGCTCAGATACTCATAAGCGAGATTGTGCACCCCCACCCCCCAGGGCTGAAACAGAAGATTTCGTTTGGCGGTGATACGCGGATCGAGCTGACGAAGACTGCCTGCCGCGGCATTGCGGGGATTGGCAAAAGGCTCTTCCCCTTTTTCGATCCGCTCTTTATTGATTCGCTCGAACTCTTTTTTCGTCATCAGGACTTCGCCGCGTATCTCGATGAGATCTTTGTGGTCGATCTCGAGCCTGATCGACTGGATCGTACGCGCATTGTTCGTCACATCTTCACCCTCTACACCATCTCCGCGCGTGATCGCCTGTTTCAAAAGACCGTTTTCATATATGAGGTTGAGGCTGGCGCCATCGAATTTCGGCTCCACGTAATAGCGCTCGTCGGGAAAATTTTTCTCTATCCTTTCCATCCACGTTTCAAACTCCCGGGCATCGAATACATCTTCCATACTCCACATACGGCTCAAGTGTCTGGCCTTTTTGAAACCCTCTTTCAGCGGAGCGCCTACACGCTGCGTAGGGGATGTGGGATCCACATCTTCCGGATGCTCTTTTTCGTAGGCTTCCACCTCTCGGTAGAGTTTATCGTACACCTCGTCGGTGACCATCGGATTATCCTCGACATAGTAGGCATATGCCCACTTTTTAAGGGTTTCGACCGCCTTTTCGTACTCTTCTTTCGTTTCGATCATATCCTCTGGCCTTTCTGCGGTGGCGGTAGAGTGACGTTTTCATCACTCTCTTGCAGCTCTTTTTGGAGCTCTTGAACACTCTTTTGCAGCGCCTTCTGGAGTTTTTCGAAACTATTTTTGAAAGTTTTCTTGTACATCTTGAAATTTTCCTGCAAACTTTTTTGCAACTCTTCGTACTCTTTCAACCCTTTTTCGATCGATTTTTCCAAAAGTCTGGCGCTACAATCGGCTACGCCCTTTTTTACTGCATTGTCGTAGTTTTTCATCGTCACTACATCGTCGACGAGCCAGACTCCATCCACTTTGAGCAGCTCGGTATCCATTGTGGCATTGCACTCCTGCTCGGAAATCTTTTTTACAGGCAGATGAAAATAGATGACGGTGGGAACAAAAGCCCTGCCTCGCACCACCTTGGCCAAACCCGTATCGACGCGCACGACATGGATACCAAGAGGCTTTTTGGCCTCGATCTCAGAGCGGATCGTAAGAGCTTTCGCCTCTTTCATATCGCCTGCCGCCATCGCATCCCAAAATTTTTTCGCAACGTTTTGCGGAAGATTTTCAGGGTTTTGTCGTGCACATCCGCTTGTGACAAGCAGCATCGAAAAGATCAATATCCATAACAGACTTTTTTTCATTATAAATCCTTTTATCACTTTAGGGTATCTCCGAAGACTCTATCGCTTCGAAAACAGCGATAGCCTGGCGATGTTCCGCCACGTCATGACACCTTACGATCGAAGCACCTCTATCAAGCGCTTCGAGATGAATCGCCAAAGTTCCTGGCAGTCGCGCTTCCACGGGTGCCGGATCGATCGCGTCGATCAACGATTTTCTGCTGGCACCTATAAGCATTTCGCATCCGAAATGGGTAAAATGGCGCATATGCTTCAAGAGTACCAGATTATCCTGCAGCCTCTTTCCAAAGCCGATCCCTACATCCAGAATCACTTTATCGCTTCCTAGTCCAATCTCTTCGGCACGCTCCAATCGCTCTTTGAAAAATCGATCCACCTCAATAACCACATTGTCGTATCGAGGGTTTTTCTGCATCGTTTCAGGGGTGCCTTTCATATGCATTATCACATAGGATGCGCCATACTTTACCGCCATTTCCCCCAAAGATATATTTGCCATACCGGTAATGTCATTGACGATCGAAAAGCCATGCTCCAGCGCAAAAGAGACCACTTCGGGAGTATAGGAGTCTATGCTGAAACGCGCTTTTGAGGTGAGATTTTCTCGATAGATCGTCTTTACGATCGGAGTGATTCGCGCCAACTCCTCCTCCGCATCCACAGGCTCGCTTCCGGGTCTCGAGGAGACACCTCCCACATCGACGATCGCCGCGCCCTCTTCCACCATGCGCACGATTCTTTCAACCGCCGCATCTTCTTTGTAGCGGCTGCCGGGATAGAAGCTGTCGTCGTTTGCATTTACGACGCCCATGATCTTCGTTTCGAATCTTTTCTCTTTTAAAAAATCTTTGAGGCTGCGCCCGATCTCCTTCAGGCCGAAAGGCTGCGCCATCTCCTTTTTCGCCAATCGCGCCAGCTGACGGGGGGTACCCATCAGTATCGCATCGTAACGGCTCTTTTTGCAGCTTACCACACCTGCGGGAACGGCAAGGTCGGCCCCAAGCGCCAAAGCGTCCTGTTTCAGGATATTGGCCGCTCCTGATGGCATATCCTCGATGACGAAAAGCAGTGTCTGCATCTTTTTGGACATGATCGCCACGCCACTCTTGTCGCACTCGAGCCTTTCAAGAAGCTTCTCTTTTTCAGCCGGCGTATCGATGCGAAATATTTTCACATCTTTCTCCTCAAAAGTTTCAAACCAAGCCTTGTCAATACGAAATTTGGAGGCGACCCCATATCCAAAAGCTTTATGCTCTCTTCGAAAGTTTCGAGCAAAGATTCATCGAGTCTGAAATTTCCGCTTTTTATCGCCTCTTTGGCAAGCACTTCACAAAGTTTTTTGGCCTTTTTGGCATCTGTGCGGCGATTGGCCTGCAAAAACTCGAAAAGGTGCGAAAGATCGAAACTTTTCAAATCGAGTCCCGAAGTTTCGGCCTCCGTGGCAACGAGCTCGGACTCTACAGGAAGGCGCGAGCGAATCGTGGGAAGAAGCCCCGATTTTGTCGGGGTCATAAGAATGAAACGGGTTTTCGATGGAGGTTCTTCCAGAATTTTGAGGAGTTTACTCTGCGCAATAGGAGTGAATCTTTTGGCTATCAATACGATAATCTTCTCTTTTTCGCTCGTGAGGTAGGCATGCGCAATCGCTTCTTTGGCATGCTCGATAAGAAAATCGTCGGCTTCTACTCTAAAAAAACTTGCATCGGCAAATTCAGATTTGAGCCGTGCAAACGCTTCGTCGAATCGCTCGGTCAGCACGATTTTAGATGCAGCGGAGAGCACCCTTGTCAGGCTCCCATGTCGATCTCGGCAAAAAGCGCCGCATTGAGCGTTTTGTCAAAAAGCCTGAAAAGCTGGAGCAGCTTTATGTCGATCATCTCATCGTAGGAGCGCATGGTGAAGCTGTTCGTTATCTCCTCATCCATTACCCAAAGAAGCGACTCTTCGTTACGCAACGCTATTCGCGCATTGGCGTGGTCGGCTTTACCGATATACCAGAAGAAAAATCCCTGCGGATAGCTTAGAGAAAACATATCGAAAAGCAGATCGATATCCTGATCGCTGCGAATCGTTTCGGCAAACGGATACAGTGCATCGAAGGAGAAAAAGGGGAGCAAAGGGCGATTGATACCGGGACGGTTGACGTGCTGAATCACATACTTTTCAAACCAGCTGTTCTGGGTATCCGTCAAAAGAATGACACTCTGGCCCTCCAAAATCTTGGCGATGGCGTTGCCTACGATCGGAGCCCATTCATATCGTCGCTCTTCGAGCCAGCTCATCATCGTATCGTCGCTTCGAATCGCCTCGAGCGTCCAGGTCAGCAGATCCTTCACCAGGCACGCTCCAATGAAAGACCGGCAAGGAAATATCGCCTCACTCCTTCATCTTCTGGCTTTCCGTCACTCGAGCCCCGCCCCCCGTTGCACATTTTTCTACCTGTCCAGCTCGTACGCTTCATGCAAAGAGCGCACGGCCAGTTCTGCATATTTTTCATCGATCACCATGGAAACTTTGATTTCGCTGGTGCTGATCATCTCTATATTTATATTCTCTTTGGCCATCGTGCTGAAAGCTTTGGCGGCCACGCCACTGTGACTTTTCATACCTACCCCGACGATCGAAACTTTCGCGACATTCTCTTTGTATTCGATATCTTCGATGCTTCCTCTGAAACGTTCCATAACCCGTTTGACACGTTCCAGCTCGCTTTGGGGTACGGTAAAGTCGATCTCCGTCTTGCCGTCGGCGCCGATCGTCTGAACGATCATATCGACATTTACCGCCTCTTCGGCAAGAGCGTTGAAAATTTCACTGGCGATGCCTGGACGATCTTCGACCCCCTTGAGGCTTACACGGGATTGGTTTTTATCGAGTGCGATTCCGCTGACGAGTGGTTTTTCCATAATATTCTCTTCCTTTGTGATCAATGTACCTGGATTGTCGTTGAAGCTGCTTCTCGTGACGAGGTTGACGCCCATCTTTTTGGCCAACTCCACAGACCTGTTCTGCAAGACTTTCGCACCCAAAGAGGCCAGCTCCAGCATCTCGTCGTAACTGATCGCCTCCATCTTCTTCGCTTTGGGCTCGATGCGCGGATCGGTCGTATAGACCCCATCGACATCGGTATAAATTTCACACAGATCGGCCTTCATCGCTCCCGCTATCGCCACGGCCGTCAAATCGCTCCCGCCGCGCCCGAGCGTCGTCACATGGCCATCCTGGTTGATTCCTTGAAAACCGGCCACCACTACAACCCTGCCCGCCTCTATCTCGTCTCTCATAGGTTCGGGGTCGATATGCTCGATACGCGCGGAAGTATGGGTCTTGTCCGTCACTATACCGGCCATCCGGCCCGTCATGGCTCTTGCCGGATATCCCATCTCGTTCAAGGCTATCGACAAAAGCGCACTCGTAACTCTCTCTCCGGAACTCAGCAGCAGATCCATCGCTTCGCGGTCGGGAGTTTTTGAGAAAAAGTGGGCATATTCGATCAATTTATTGGTCTCTCCACTCATGGCGGAGACCACGACGATGACATCGTGCCCCTCGTCGCGAGCTCTTGCCACGCGTTTTGCCACATTGGCGATACGGTCAAGGTCGCCGACACTGGTGCCACCATATTTTTGTACGATCAGCATATCAGAGGTATCCTTTTTTTCTGAAATATTCAAGCACCCGTTTATAGATGGGGCGCTTGAAATATGTCACATAGTTGAAAATATCTTTAAACGGAACAAATGTGTAACGGGAAAATTCCGGCTCATGAGTCTCCAGATCGATCTTCGCTCCGGGCTTCAGGCGCACCAGGAAATATTTCTGCCGCTGGCCATCGAACGGATACATCTTTTTGGCGATTATCTCGGGAAAGTCGTAACTGACCCATTCCGGAAATTCACCCAATATCTCGATATCGTTGGTTCCAATCTCCTCTTTGAGCTCGCGCAATAACGCTTCTTTAGGCGTTTCACCTTTGTCTATGCCTCCTTGCGGAAACTGCCACGCATCTTTCACGTCGGTTCTGGAAGCGATGAAAATTTCCACCTTTTCCGGATATTTCGATGAGAGAATGATCGCTGAGACGTTAGGTCTGTACTTTTTCTTTTTATTCGGTTGATCGCTCATCGGTTAGCATCTTTTTTGGTATTATTATAATAAAAAATCGATTAAGGTCCACTGAGAATGACGCTACTGTATATTCATATCCCCTTCTGTGACAGCAAATGTCACTATTGCAGCTTCAACTCCTACGTGGACAAGTTCGAGCTCAAAAGTGCCTACATGGAAGCGCTGAAGCTCCAACTGCAAGCGGATCTGGGACGTTTCGAAATCGGGCCCGGTGATATACTCTCCGTTTTCATCGGCGGAGGCACCCCGTCCACGATCGATCCTGCATTGTACGAACCTATCTTCAAAGAGTTGTGGCCCTATCTGCAAAAGGGGGCGGAGATCACCACCGAAGCCAACCCCAACAGCGCCACATCTTCATGGCTGTGCGGCATGAAAGCCCTCGGCGTAAACCGCATAAGCTTCGGGGTGCAGAGTTTTTTCGACGACAAACTCAAACTCCTGGGAAGGGCTCATCGCGCCAAAGATGCGATAGATGCCGTTGAAAATGCCAAAAACGCAGGTTTCGAGCGAATTTCGGTCGACCTTATCTACGCCACTTCACTTGACACCCCCAAAAGAGTCGAAGCCGAAATCGCTATGGCGCATAAACTTCCCATTACCCATCTAAGCGCCTATGAGCTGATCATCGAAGAGGGAACTCCTTTCGAAAAGAGCCCAAATGTCAAAAAAGAGTCGATCGAGCAGTCACGACGCGTGATACAAAGCGCAAAAGATGCCGGACTCGAACAATATGAAATCTCGAATTTCGGAGATCCATGCAGGCACAACGTAGGGTATTGGGAGTATCGTCCATATCTTGGCATCGGCAGTGGCGCCGTAGGACGCATCGAAAAAGAGCGCCACTATCCTCACGGGATACTGGAAGAATATATCGAAAATCCACATTTCAAAAAGATCGAAACCCTTACCGATGAAGAGATTCTGGAAGAGAAGATATTTCTGGGACTAAGAAGCGACGTAGGGGTGGACGAAAAGATACTTCCTGCGCAAATGCTGCAAAGAGCGTATCTGCTGGCCAAGGAGGGGAAGCTCCGCACAAGAGAAGGAGGCTTTTACAACCCGGATTATCTTTTGAGTGACGAAATTGCTCTTTTTATGCTCGGCTAATCACTTTTTGGGTAGCATATTGGGCAAAAAATAAATATTAAGGATGCACCATGTTCGGCATGGGTTTGAGTGAAATATTTTTTATAGTCGTTATCGCCATCCTGTTTTTGGGACCCGATAAGCTACCCGATACGATGGTACAGATCGCCAAATTTTTCAAAAGCATCAAGCGCACCATAAACGACGCAAAAAGCTCGCTCGAAGACGAGCTGAAAGTCAGCGAGTTGAAAGAAGAGGCCTTCAAATACAAAAAACAGCTCGACGAGGCTACGGAGCAGCTGGGAAAAGTGGCTTCGGCAGACCTGACAAGCCTGGACGATTTGACCGACACGGTCGAAGAGGTCAAAAAATCTGAAGAGAATCTTGAAACGGAAGTCGATGAGATCAAACAGAAGGTGGAGCCGAAGAGAGAGACGATCACATTTCCCAAAAAAAGATCCCGGCCCGGACGCTCGATCTACTCTCCCCCATCGGATCTTGCAGAAGAAGATATTCTGAAAAAGAAGGAAAACCAGACAGATGTTTGACGAACTCAAGCCACACATAGCGGAACTCAGAAAACGACTCGCCTACTCCATGGGTGCGCTGATCGTATGTTTCTTCATCGCGTTCTATTTCTATGAACCAATCCTCAACTGGATGACGAAGCCACTGAAAAAGGTACTGCCGGAAACCTCCATGATGATTGCAACCGGGGTGCCGGAAGTCTTCTTCACAGCCGTAAAAGTTTCACTGTTTGCCGGATTTTTGATGGCGCTGCCTTTTATACTTTATCAATTCTGGCTATTCATCGCCCCGGGCCTTTACGAGCATGAAAGAAAATATGTCTGGCCCTTCGTGATATTCGCATCCGGAATGTTTTTCATGGGGGCTCTTTTCGCCTATTACGTTGTAGTCCCCTACGGTTTTGCCTTTTTGGTCAACTTTGCGGAACAGATCGTCACCGTGGCGCCGAAGATCAATGAATATGTAGGATTTTTTACTAAAATCATGATCGGTTTCGGAATCGCGTTCGAACTGCCTGTGCTCACATTCTTTTTGGCTCTTCTTGGCCTGGTGGACGATCAGACACTCAAAAGTTTCTTCAAATACGCCATTATTCTCATCTTCGTACTCGCCGCGCTGCTTACGCCACCCGATATCGTGACGCAGCTTCTGATGGCCATCCCTTTGATTTTGCTCTATGGAGTATCCATCCTGATCGCCAAGATGGTAAACCCGTACAAGCCACAAGAAGAAAACGAAGAGCAGGAAACGGCTGAATAAACGATGCCGAAAAACGAAACCGAAGAGTGGCTAAGGAGTGAAAGTTACGACTACGCTCTTCCTGCCGAACTGATCGCGACGAAGCCGGCCGTCCCGAAAGAGGATGCCCGGCTGATGGTGATCGACAGAACCAAGGGGAGTGTCACCCACTCCCACATACGAAATATTCAAGATTTCATCCCCAAAAGCTCCGCCATCATATACAACGATACCAAAGTGATCAAAGCTCGCCTCTTTGGGCACAAAAGCAGCGGCGGAAAAGTGGAGCTTCTCATAAACAGACAACTCGATGCCACTTTTTACAGCGTATTCATCAAAGGACGCGTCAAGAAAGGATCGACTCTATATTTCGAAGAGGGCCTCGAAGCTGAAGTCGTGGAGCTGAAAGAGGATGGAAGCCGCGTGGTAATCTTCAAGGATTCGAACAAAAATACGCTGGTTTTCGAAACACTGCTTCCATATCTCGATAAAATCGGGCATATGCCGCTGCCGCCGTATATACGCCGTAAAGAGTCAAAGACCGATACCATCGACTATCAGCCCGTATTCGCCCGCAAAGAGGGAGCCGTAGCCGCGCCTACGGCATCTTTGCACTTCAGCGATACCCTTTTTGGACAGATAAAAGAGCGCCACGACGCCTATCCTATCACGCTGCATGTAGGAGCCGGCACATTCAAGCCGGTCGAAGCCGAAATCATCACAGATCATCCTATGCACAGCGAATATTACGATATTCCCTCCGAAACCGCATCCGTTATCGATTCAGATCGCGAAATTTTGGCTATCGGCACCACGGTAACGCGCACGATCGAATATTATGTTCGCACAAACCGACGTTTTGGAGAGTGCGACCTGTTTTTACATCCTGGCAATCCACCCAAGCGGGTAGATCATCTGATAACGAATTTCCATCTGCCCAAATCGACACTCATTATGCTCGTAACCTCCTTTTTGGGGATGGATATGACAAAAAAAGTGTATAATGAAGCCATAAAAGAGCACTATCGTTTCTACAGCTATGGCGATGCCATGCTGATATTATAAAACGATTTGAAAGAGGGAGTGATGCCGGCAGAATTTTGGTGGAAGTTCATAGCTATAGTTCTAATCGCGATAGGATTGCTGACTACACTGGCAATCGAGATACGCAAACCAAAACACGATCCAAATGAAAATCCCGATACAAAACGGATGAACGATATATTGAAAGATTGAGAGCAGATGGCCATATCTCTATGCACCTTCAACGTCAACTCCATACGAAGCCGCGTCGCATTGATCGAACGATGGCTGAAAGAGAAGCGAAACATAGACATTCTATGCTTTCAGGAGATAAAGTGTGAAGAGGAGCGGTTTCCTGCCGATGTTTTCGAATCGATGGGATATCGGTGCGCTATCAACGGCCAAAAAAGACTCAATGGCGTAGCTATCTGTTCCAAGCTTCCGCTCCACGACATCAAAACCGGATTCGACAATGAGTATCTCGACAGGGATAGCAGGCTCATTCAAGCCACAATCAAAGAGACCGTGATACTCAACTGTTACGTTCCAAGGGGAGGCCTCGAAGGAAGCGACCCGTATCTTTATAAAATGAGATTTTACGACGCTCTTACGGCATACACCAAAACCCTTTTGAAAAACGATAAAAAAGTGGTGCTGCTTGGCGATTTCAATGTAGCACTCGAAGAAAAAGACCTCTACGACAAAGAGGCATTCGAAGGCGCGGTAGGATTTTTGCCTAGCGAAAGAGAGAAGCTCAAGCAGCTTCTTTCGGTAGGGTTGACCGACTGCTTCAGAAAAGTCCATCCAAACGAAAAAGCTTTCACCTGGTGGGATTACCGCAATGCCGCCATCTGGAGAAACGAAGGGATGAGAATCGATTATATATTGGCCAGCGAATCTCTTTGCCAAAATATCGAATCTATAGATATCGATCTGTGGACCAGACGAAGACGCACTCCAACCCCCAGCGATCACGCCCCTGTAGTCGCTCTTTTCAAGGAGCTTTGATGCAGGTCGAGGCGGCTTATACAAGGAATATACGATGAGTACCTACCGCAGATTGTTTATCTTCATAACAACTCTTTTGAGCCTTTTGACTCTGGCCATCATGGTCAATACAGTTTACAATTTCAGAGACTTCTCTTTTGAAAGATCGATCAAGCACTCCGAAAATATCGCGCAGATCGTACGTGACGGCCTTACAGCACATATGATCAACAATATCATGGACAAACGGGCCTATTTCCTAAGAAAAATATCTGAAACGAAAGGGATCGAAAAACTCTGGATCGTACGCGGTGAAAGTGTAAACAGGCAATATGGAAAAGGATTGGAAAACGAATTGCCGCAAGACGAGATAGACAAAAAAGTGCTTAGCAGCGGAAAGTCTTTCAGCAAGCTGCGTGAAAACGCAGAAAAAGCTCTTATAAGAGTCACCATTCCATATAAAGCCAACCCTTACGGCGAGCCAAACTGCCTTTCATGTCATCAGGTGAAAGCGGGCGAAACACTTGGAGCCATCAGTCTGGAGCTCGATATCAGCGATGTCAGACAACAAGGCATCATGACGATTTTGAAAATTGCGGGTATCACGATAGTGTTCATTCTGATTGCAATGATTGCGGTTCGAATGAATTTCAAGCCGTATCTTGAATTTTTCAACGACCTGCGTGACTCTTTGATACATGCCAGGCGGGGAGATTTTTCACACAAAATCCATACTGCGGTTACCGCTCCTGATATTCGCTCGATAGCCGAACTCTACAATCAATTGATCGAAAAATTCGAAAAGACTGTCGGCATTATCGACAAAAAACTGGCCGCCCTAGTCAAAAGCGGTGAACCAGAATGCAGCGATCCTTTGGAAAAATCGGCAGAAACGATCCAAATGCTTGCCGATATACACCATTTCAAAAAGACGATAGAGCTCGATGAATCCATGGCTCTCATATATGAACGACTTGGACGAATCGTCGAAAAAGTCATGGGAGCGCAATACTATGTGATATTTGCCGTCCGCAAAAGCGGCAATACGAGAGAGGTGGTTTGCAAAACAGTCGAAGCTATCCCCTGCAGTGCATCCTCGATGACCAATGCCACCGAATGCAGAGCTTTCCGGACAATGGATATTGTCGAATCGGAGCAATTCCCCAATCTTTGTACCGCTTACGAAGGGGATTTTTCCAACTATTTCTGTATTCCCTATGCAATAACAGATGATTTTGCACTCGTCATCATGCTGCTAAGCGACAATTCAGGCGATGTTTCGGTATTTCAAAAGAGGTCCGCTTCGCTGGAGTATTACCTCGAAAATGCAAAACCGGTTATCCAGGGAAAACTGCTGATGGAAAAACTCCGCGAAAAGTCACTGAAAGATGGGCTGACGGGCCTTTACAACAGAAAGTTTCTTGAAGAGTTTATCGATACGATCAACCGACAGAGCGACAGAAGCGAGACGCGCTATGCGGCATTGATGCTCGATATTGACTTTTTCAAAAAGGTCAACGATACATACGGACACGATGTGGGCGACAAATTCATCAAACTGCTCTCTCGGACGATTCTTGAGAATATTCGAAAAGGGGATATCGCAGCCCGGTACGGGGGAGAAGAGTTTGTGGTACTCTTGCACAATTCCACCAAAGACGGTGCAGTGAAGGTTGCAGAGAGGATACGAAAAGAGTTCTCGGAAAAGACGGTGCACCTACAGGGAGAAAATATCAAAAAGACAGTTTCGATCGGTGTAGCCTTCATGCCGGAGCAAGCCAAAACGATGCGTGAGGCGATCAAGTATGCGGATGTAGCCCTTTACAAAGCGAAAGAGAGCGGTCGAAACAAAGTGGTGGTTTTCGACCCGGATATGTTCGAACATAAAGAGTATTGAGGGTTTGCAGCTAAAACCCCAAATAACGCTCGAGAATCAGTTGGGCCGCTATCGAGTCGAGCCTGCCGTCTTTACGCTGTCTGGTTACCCCGCGCATCCTCTCGGCCGCTTCTACGCTACTGCCCGATTCATCTACAAACTCCACATCCCCCTCGAACGATAGCAGATTTACAAAATGGCGTATTCTTCGCTCCATCTCCTCTTCGCTGCTGCCGCCTTTGGGGAGTCCGACAACCAGACGGGCTATTTGCCACTCTTTCAAAAAAGCGTCTATATCCCGCGCCGCCTGGTTGCGATTTTTGCGTAAAACGGCAGATTGGGGCAGGATGGTGCAGCCATCGAGTGTGATAGCGATACCGATACGCTTGAGTCCCACGTCCAATGCCGCGATAGCTTCAGGTTTTTTATCCATCTACGCCTCTTTGAAATACCATGCGACCAGGAAAAAAAGCCCGATCGTCGCCAGTGGAGAAAATAGTTGCCAGGGGTTGAAGATTCGCAGAAGTATATACCGCGCCACAGCGTACCAGCATAGAAGCGTCAATGCGATATGCGCGATCATTATCGGTTTATAAACGATCATCGTGCGGGAAAATCCCGTAAAAAAAGAGGCCATCAAAACCAGCCCTACCCCGATAGCGAGGCGTTGCAAATCGTGATCTCTTTTGTAACCCTGATAAATGAGAAATCCATAAAGAATCAATACTATCGCAGCAAGTATATATATTTTCATATCATCGTCCATACCGTGCTGTTAGAGATGCTTTGGCGATGGTGTGCTTTTCAATCATAGAATAGACTAAAGATGGAGGCATATCGGGCCTGACAGGAAGATGCGCAACATCCAAAGCATAAACGGTAACGATATACCGATGTGGTCTGTCCCCTTTTGGAGGGCAAGGTCCGCCATACCCTGTCTCTCCATAATCGTTTTTGCACTGCACGGCTCCTTTCGGGAGTGCTTTGGCCCTATTCAAGCCCGCACCTCGGGGCAAACCGTGAATATCGGCGGGGATGTTACATACAATCCAATGCCACCATCCATACCCTGTCGGCGCGTCGGGATCGAACATCGTTACAGCGAAGCTTCTTGTCCCTTTTGGCTCACCATACCAGTGAAGTTCGGGGGATATGTTTTTCCCATGGCACCCATAACGATCATACACCTGAGACAAATAGAGTTTTCCGGAAATATCGGGGCTCTCCATCTTCATACCCTCTGCAAAAAGGCCAAAAGTCATGAAAAAAACATAAAACAGGGCCAAAAATCCTTTCTTTGGCATACATCCTCCTTTTGATACACCTCTAAACATCTTAGCCATTGAGACGATTTATAATTGTAGTATACAGCACAATTATATCAACAAAGGAACAAGCTACACAATGCCAAAAAAAATACTCAAAGATAAAAAACTTCTGGAAGCCTTGGTGGAATACCAGACGACACTGATTGAAAGATTGAGAGTGGAAGGCTACGAAAACAACTTCTCGCTGCTTCTTATACCATATCCGGATCTTGATGAAACGATGCTCAAAGAGATGGCCATGCCCCTTCTTCGCACCAGCGACAGGCTCTTTCATATCGAGGATAACGTTATCGCTCTACTTCCTGGATGCGACTGGAACGGTGCACTCAAGGTTCACGAAACGATAGCGCAGGCTTTGGGAATCTGGCCGGTTGAAGATTGTATCGTAGAATACCCTACCGATGGAAAAGATACCCTCCAACTGATTGAAAATCTTTATAAGCG
>Ga0256842_1001337_pt1 | contig 19961 bp, 20 predicted proteins | sample 4559240metaG_FD_185973 | JGI IMG/M metagenome (GOLD analysis project Ga0256842, IMG submission 185973) | Hydrothermal vent microbial communities from Guaymas Basin, Mexico - 4559-240 | ecosystem: Environmental > Aquatic > Marine > Hydrothermal vents | place: Mexico: Guaymas Basin | collected... | reverse complement strand
CTCTGCAATATTTTTTGTCATCTCTATTTCAGATCGGAAGCTGATATCTTCATCCTCTTTTATTACATCATTTGCTATCAAGATTTTTCCACTCTCTTGTAAAAATGCGGCAAGATACAGTGTTTCGGCTTTTTGCTTATCTATCTGCTTGTACCATTGGTTGATCAAAGTAGCTTCCATCGAAGATATTTGAGCGAATTGTTCACTTGTTACCCCATACGGTTGCATATCCACATTTAAAAGTTTTCGAATTGCATTCCCAAGAGCAATACTTCTTGTCATACTCATTCCAAAAAGGCTCACAGCCTGTGTAACATTTTTAATCTCTTTTCCAAAACCATACAAAGGAGAATTTGCAGCTTTTAAAAGATTTGCTACGATCATAGGATCGTGTTCAATGACTTTTGCCAATTCAATGACACCGGCTTCTTCATCAGCATAAACTCTATTTATATCAGCAATTGTTTTTGAAAGAGGTGGTAAAGATTTAACGCTCTGAGCAATTGAGCTTTTCATCATTTTAGCCTTCTATTTTTTTATTTATTATAGCATAAGGAGCAAGGGATCGAAACGCTCTTCTTAATGACACTGTAAAATAGTACGTAATGGATTTGTAAGATAGTCATATCCATTATAAAGGGTAAAGAGCCCATATAAAATAACTGCGACTGAAGAGAGGCTCATCATCATATTTCGAAAGCTTGTTGCACTTGCCAAAGAAGATAAAAATCCAAGAGAAAACATTGCAGGAATTGTACTTACGCCAAAAACGAACATTACAATCGCTCCATACAGAGGACTAGCCGTACTTGCAGCAGTAATTGCAAAAAAGTAAACAAAACCACATGGAAGCAATCCGTTTAACATTCCTAAAACAAAAAAACTGACATTAGATTTAGAGTGTAGAATCTTTTGAAATGATTTTTTATAAAAGTTTGAAGAGGAGATGGAGTGTTCTATAAGTGTTAAAAATTTAATTTTCCCCATTAAAGAGAGACCGGCTAAGATCATAATCACTCCGGCCACTATCAAGAGTGTACCGTTTGCAGTGTTTGAAAATGTTGCTACACCACCGATCGCACCAAAAATAGCACCTAAGAGCGTATAGGTAAATACACGTCCAAAATTATAAAGCAGATGGGCAACTGTTTTTGAAACTTTTGAGCTTGCCGGTTCAATTTTGATGGTAGAGTATGCAAGAACAATACCACCACACATTCCAATACAGTGACCAAAAGAGCCTAAAAAAGCAATGGAAATAATCGTAAGAAGATTTACCGTATCCATTACTTACCTAACAGCTGTTTTCTTATTTTTGGATCCTTCATAGTCTCACCACGCAACACTTTCAGTCGCATAGTCTCAAAATCTATCATTCCTTCACCTTTTTTCTCATACGCTCCAAATCCATATCCCATAGGAGTAAGTTCATTGATCGTATAAAATGCTTTACGTCCATCGATCCATCGATCGCTATCACGACTTCTCACCCAGATAACCGCATCTTTTTCAAAAGGTTTGTCTTTTAACCACTCTACAAAATCACCATGATCATGAAAAAACCATGTTTTTCCATCTGGACCTACAACCTGTGAAGCATAAGTAAGATCAGTAATTACCATTCCGCAAAAACTGTCTTGACACTTATTAAGCTCCATCTTTAAAGGTACTTTTTGAAGATTTCCCTCTTTTATAACAACCATTTTCTGTGCCTTTCCCAATGAGAGGAATAAGGCTACAATGATACCGACGATTACGACTATTATTAAAACTGGTGCAATTTTTTTCATATTTTTATTATACTCCTTTTGAGTTAATCTCTTCTCTTTTTTCCTTTACCAAGGTCATCATATTTTAAAAATCGATGTAAATCTTCTTTAAAATCATCATCCAAACTATCCCAAAGAGGTTTTTTTTGCGCATATCTTTGCAAATCCTCCTTTTTTGATTTTTTCAGATCACGAATAAGATAATGGTATCGTACCAGATTTTTTGTATAGTCACTGAGAAAAGGCCACTTTTTAATAATCTGATAACTCATCTCCTCATGATCTGTAAAACTCCATTCATCAAACTCAAAATCTTCTGCATCTTTTTTAAATGCCACAAAAGGTTTACCTATATCATGCAGCAGTGCAGCAGCCAACATTTTAAAATCACCATGTTTGAGCGCATAGTAAACAACACGCAAAGTATGCAGCAATACTCCATGCTGATGCCATTTATTTTGTGTAAAGAAAAGAGAATCTAAAAAAGCTTTTGAGAAGATTTTATTGACTTTCATAAAGACTCCTTGGATATGGGATGATAAACAGTAACTGTATTTTTAAGATCTTCTTTTTGAATATGAGTATATATCTGTGTAGTAAGTAGTGATGCATGCCCTAAAAGCTCTTGAACAACACGCAGATCTGCACCCCCTCGAATCAAAGCCGTAGCATAAGAGTGTCGCAGTATATGAGGAGAGACACCAAGATACTTTTGTGTTATCTTATAAGCAGATATACGACTGAGTTTTGAACCCTTATAATTACACCAAAGGTGATCTTGATCAAAATTACTTGCATTGAGATACGCATCTATTGCATGTGATGCTACAGGAGCCAAAGGTACGATCCGCTCTTTTTCACCCTTTGCATGGCGAATATGTAACCACTCACCCTCTATATCATTTTTAGAAATTTCAAGAGCCTCACTAATACGTGCACCACTTGCATATAAAAACAGAATCAAAGCATAATCACGAAGACCTATCCAAGTCGATCTATCAATAAGTTCAAGTCCTTGTAAAACAGCCTCATAAGAGAGAAATTTTGGCAGCAATTTTGGAATTTTAGAAAGTCTGAATTTTATTTTTTCATCAAGATATTGTGACTTGTAACAAAAGTCATAAAATGCATTAGCTGCAGAGAGTTTACGGTTGAGTGTTCTTTTATTTTCATAAGATTCCAAAGCTTTTAAAAGCATAAAAGTATCTGTTGTAATTAAGGGTTTTTGTAGTTTTTCTTCAAAAAAGAGCAAATCACTTGTATAAGCTTTCACACTCTTTTTTGATAATGCTTTTGTAACAGTTATATACTCTATAAAAGCCTCTAACTCATTAGACATTATTTTACGAAGATTTTCTCATCATCAACATAAAAAACTTTATCGCCAACAAATACAAAACCATCATTCAGATCTACCTCATGCACAGAGTAATCGAATGTTTTTTTATCTACTACTATCATATAGCCCTCTTTTTCCAATATATAGAGTTTTGCATTATAATCTATCATACCAAGAAAGTGAGCAAAAGGAAATTTAATTTTAGAATCGACTTGTAAATCCGGTGTCAAAGCAATTACTTCTCCCTGTTTTGTAGTAATATACATAAGTGTACCGTCATAAACAATATTTCGGATCTCATACTTCTGACGCAACTCTTTTTGTGCCATTGCCAAAAGCTTATAGGAAGTTGCTGCAAGAATTTTATTATCTGCAATATTAAAATAGATCACATTGTTAAAATAATCCTCTGATGAAACAATAACAGTACGCAGTCTCTTTTTTAATTTGGAATTGACAATAATAACTTTACCGTCAAGTGTTGAGAAAATAACAAGATCCTTTAAAAAGAAAGGGTTGACAATACGAGCATCATTCGCAACAACTTTTCCACCCTGTTCTTTAAAAAGAAGCTCTTGTGTTGCTATGCTGTACAGTGCTATATCATCATTAGCAAAAAGTACCGCTAAAATATCATCTTGAACACTTGCTGCGGCAATAGTTTTTTTTAGGTTTAAAAAATTTTTCACTCCATCATCTACTGATGTTAATGTTATATTTCCATCAATCGAAGCACTCAGTACACGTCCATCACTCAGTGAGATCACTCTTTGATTTTGAGGTATTGTTACATTTAATTCACCATTTGGAGAGAGTACTTTACGATTTTGTAAAAGTGCTACATTATCTGATGTATCTATGATACGCTCATTCATTGAAGCCGTTTTTTCCCAGTCATCTGAAATTTTTTTAGGCTTATAGACCTCTTTTGTGCTACATGCACTCAAAAAAATTGCAAGAAGTGATGCAAAAACTATATACTTTTTCAAAATTTATTTCACTCCATAGTGCATTAAAGCTTTTGCTACAGGAGCCATAGAAGATTGTTCCCCTATCATCGAAAGTTTTTGATGTGCATCATCAAGTTTACCATTTTCCATTAAAAGAACAGCACTCATAACAACTGCCAAATCTTTATATATTGCCTGTTGCTTCTTAGAGTAACGACTCAATGCATCTTTATCACCTTTTAATTCTGCTGCTTCATATACAGAGGTATCATTAATGATTAATGCTTTTGTATATTTTAATCTTTCTAACTTGACTACATCTTTATCTACTATTGCTTGTGAATAGTTCCAAACGGCATACAGTGTAGGAGAAAGAGAATCAAGTTTTGCCAAGGCTATTTTATCTTGAGGATTTTTTTGCAGTACTGCCAGGGTTTCATTTGCAGACTCAATTCTACTCTGCTCACTTGCCTCATAAGCAAGATTGCCCACAACAACGAAAACAACAGCAATAACAACCCCGATAAGCGGTTTTTTATACTTTTTTACAAATCGCTCAGTAACTACAGCTTTTTCAAAAAACTTCTCTTCAGAATTCAGCTCATCTTTTACCATATCTAAATTTTCTTTTAAACTCAAAATATATTCCTTTTTTCAATACAATCTTTCAAAGTTCATAATATTATCGCATAGTTTGTTAAAGTTTCATCAAATAAATAAGGTTTCTATGTTAAAATTCTAAAATAAATTGAAAATAAATTATATATTAGGATTAAAGTATGCAAGTAGATAATGCACTGTTAAGCAGATTGGAAAAATTATCATATTTACAAGTCAGTGATGACAAACGTGATGAGATCATTGCACAACTCTCTGAAATTGTTGGTTTTGTTGATAATCTTGGTGAATTAAACACCGATAATGTCGATGCAAGTTTTGCTATGAGTGATGCAGCAACACCGCTAAGAGAAGATTCTCCTAAGTGCAATCCTCAAATTCATGAAGCTATCCTCAAACATGCACCAAAGAGTGCTGATGACTTTTTTATCGTTCCAAAAATTATTGAATAAGTGTCATTTATAATTCATAATTAACGCGTACAGTACAACATATAGAAATTACAAACTTAAATTAGAGGAATAATAATATGAGTGAAGAAACAGTAGCAACACCACAGAGACTTGACATTAAAAAACTTCTTAAAAGTGTTTTGGCTTTTAAATCTTCTGACTTACACCTTGTTGTAGGAAGTGAACCACAAATCAGAATAGATAAAGAACTCCGAGCACTTAATCTTCCGGTACTTACGGCAAATGACATTGAAGAGATGGCTTACTCTCTTATTGAAGATAAACAGAAAAAAATATTTGAGGAGTATAATGAACTTGACTTTTCATTTGAACTTCAAGATATAGGCCGTTTTCGTGCCAACTACTATCGTACTATTTATGGGATAGGCTGTGCATTTCGTATGATTCCTATTGAGGTTCCAACACTTGAAGAGTATGGAAATCCTCCTGTCTTTAAAGAGTTGGTAAAAAAAGAAAAAGGGCTTATCTTAGTTACAGGACCGACTGGTTCAGGAAAATCTACTACCCTTGCTTCAATGCTTCATGAGATCAATCTAACAGAACGTCGTCATATTATTACCATTGAAGATCCGGTTGAGTTTGTTCATAAAAATATAAAATCACTCTTTTCACAACGTGATGTCGGAAGCAATACAAACTCTTTTGCAACAGCACTCAAATACTCACTCCGTCAAGATCCAGACATTATCCTAATTGGGGAGATGCGTGATGCAGAAACTATCGGCGCTGCACTTACTGCTGCTGAAACTGGTCACTTGGTTTTTGGAACACTCCATACAAACTCTGCACCAAGCACTATTAACCGTATCATTGATGTGTTTAGTGGTCAAGAACAAGCACAGATTCGTGCACAGCTTGCTTCATCACTTGTAGCTGTTATTTCACAGACACTTATTCCTCGCATAGGGGGAGGCAAAGTCGCTACACATGAGATACTTATTACAAATCCAGCAATTCAAAATCAGATTCGCGAAGATAAAGTACACCAAATCTATTCACAAATGCAACTAAATCAGCAAGAGACAAAAATGACTACACAGACACAGCAACTTGTTGAATTTTTACAAAAAAATGCCATAACAAAAGAGAATGCTATTAAAAACTCTAATCGTCCGGAAGAGTTGATAAAAATGATAGAGGGACTTTAAACGTCTCTCTAAACTTTACGAAATCGAATCATCTTAAAACGCTCTCCTAAAAAGTTGGGTAAAATTAAGATCTTTGCTTTTTCAAGCTCTTGTTTATAGATCTTCTCATCAGCATTTTTTTGCAACATCTCTAAAAGTTCTAAAAGCCCCATATCTACAAGTGCTACCATCTGTGCTTTAAACTCTACAAACGCTACACCTGCTGCTTCATAAGCATCTTTGACATGCTCAAATGTTACATCATAGGTAATATCACTCTTTTTGTAAAGCGCTTCTCTTGGAATATAATCTTCATCATCTTCAGGCAGGAAAAAAGGAATAACTTTATGTTTTGTATAGATACGCAGAGAAAAATCAGGTCGTGCCTGCATCTCACCATAATCAAAACTCATAAACTCAAACTGCTCAGCTGCTCCTGCCATCTCTTTTGCAAATGCTTCATAGCCTACAGCTATCTCACCTCTGTCTTTATGATATTTTTTAGCCTTTTGCTCTACCCACACATCATCAAGATCAAACACTACATTATGATCCTCTACTCGTGCAGTCTTTCCTTTAAAGTAGAGTTCACAAGGAAATGCATCAAAGATCTCATTTGCAATAAAGAATGCATTTTTGACATGCATCTGTGAGAGTGATTTATAGTGCGTGATCTTGACAATATCACCAAAACTCTCTGCAAAATATTCACGCTGCTGTTTTTGAAGATCATCAAAACGCTCAATGATCACAAAATTAAATGAGTGTAAAAGCTCAGGTCGAAGCGTATAGATAAACTCACATACATCTGCTAAGAAATAACCATGATGTGCACCGATCTCACAGATCGTTGCATCACTAGCTAAAAATCCCTCATCCACCAAAGCAATAATATGCTTGGCAACAGTTCCGCCAAAAAACTTACTTGTACTTACGGCTGTATAAAAATCACCCTCTTTTCCGATATTTTTATAAGTCGCATAGTAACCATCTTTACCATAAAGCCACTCTGTCATATATTTGCTAAATTTCATCTACTCTCCACTATTTACATACATCTCATAAAGATTTAACAACTCTAACTGTTTATCTATGGCATATATTTTTGTATCTATATTTTGTATCTCTAAAGAATTTTTTAAAGTATCTACATCATATTGTGTTTTATATCCTGCAGCATACAACTCTTTTGTATCACGTAAAAGTTTTTCATAAAGCTTTTTATTTTCATCTGAAAGAGTGATCTTCTTATCAAAATTGTGAATATTATGCATTACCTGTTTAAAAAGAGCCTGCAGTTCTCTTTGTTTGTCTTTTTTAAGAACCTGTGCCTTCAAATAATCTACTTTTGCAGATTCTATATCTCTAAAAGTATTGATATCTAAAGGAAGATTTACACGAAAACCATAGTCATAGTATCCTAACTCATTAGAGTTGTCAAAGAATTTTTCACCTGCATAAAACTGCTGTCCAGTACTTTTACTCCAATTATACCCTCCTGTTATATTAACACGAGGAAGATACTTTGCGATACGAACATTTTTAGCATATCTGTTTTTTTGGATCTCAGCATCCCGTTGCTTAAGCACAATATTATGCTGTATAAATTCATCAGGTGTTAAATAGTCAAGATAGGGTATGCGTGCTGTTTTATAATCAAGATCACTCAACATGTGAAACTGAGTAAGCAGTTTTTCTTTGGCTGTTTGTATATCATACAGGGTTTGAATAACTATATTTCTCTGAATAATTGCATTGTCTAAAAAACCGGAATCTAGCTGACCATTAAGATACTCTTCTTGCTTTTGTGCAAGATTTATCTCTGAATTTTTTATAAGAAGTTTCTGTTTCTTCTCTTTGAGTTCTGTCTGCTTTATCTGCATTAAGAGCATTACCGTATCTTTAATCATCTTGCGTTTTGCAACATCTATACTATAATCAGCATACAGACGACTCATTTTTGCAAATTTTATACCATAATAGATCCCACCACTTTGAAATATTGGCTGATCTATTCGAATGGCAGCTGTCTCGTTTTGTTGCTCTTTTGTATAAGGTTTAGAACGTGACAAGGAGTAGTTTATCTTTATCGGTGCTATCCATGAATCACGAAGCTGAAGACTCTCTGCCCTGTTCTTTTGATAATCATATTCAAATTCACTCTGTTTATACTTGGAAATATATGCATCTAAACTTGCATTATTTTCATTAGCTATAAGATTAGAGCCCAGAAACAGCAGCAGTGAGAGCTTTGAAGCCTTCATCAATTTCCTCTTTTGTAATTGTAAGCGGTGGTAAGAAACGAAGTGTATTTCGTCCTGCTTTAAGTACCATAACTCCATTATCTCTTGCATTATTAATAATTTTACTCAAAGTCTCAGCATCTTTTACACGTAAACCACACATCATGCCAATACCTACTTTTTGTATAAAAATATCTTGATATTTTTTATAAAAATCCTCTAACGCTTTGTTAAACATTAAAGAAGTAATCTCTAAATCACCGCTCTCTTTACGTTCATTCAAGATATCAACAACTTCACATACAGCACGAGTTGAAAGATAATTTCCTCCAAAAGTCGAACCATGATCACCTGCTGCAAGAACTTCTTTTAACGTTGTCATTACAATACCAACCGGCACACCTCCACCTACACCTTTTGCGAGTGTAATAATCTCAGGCTCAATTCCGTAAGCCTGTGAAGCAGTAAACGCACCAATACGATAACAACCTGTTTGTACCTCATCTACGATCAGCGGAATCTCTTTTTCTTTTAAAAGTTTTGCAAGTTTTTGTACTTTTTCTTTATCCTGTGGTTCAACACCACCCTCACCCTGAATCAGTTCAATCATAACACCCGCAGTATGATCATCAAGCAGACTCTCGATCGCATCAATACCATCTGCATAGACAAACCCATCAGGAAATGGACCAAAATAGTTATGCATAGCCTCCTGACCTGTTGCTTTTACGGTTGTAATTGTACGACCATGAAAAGAGTGGTTGAGTGTAATGATTTTATAGCGTTTGATCTCGCCGTCACGCTCACCATGTTTACGTGCTATTTTAATAGCACCCTCATTTGCCTCTGCTCCTGAGTTTCCAAAGAAACACTGCATATCATAACCGCTTGCTTCAACAACTTTTTGTGCAGCTTTAGCCTGTGGAGCAATGTAGTAAAGGTTTGAGATATGTGTAATGGCATTAACCTGCTCACACAGTGCATCTGCAACTCTTTTGTTTGCATGACCAACAGAAACAACCCCGATCCCAGAAGTAAAATCTATATATTTTTTCCCATCTGCATCAAACAGTGTTGCATTTTCACCTCTGACAAACTCTACAGCTGCACGTGCATACGTTGGTAGTACATATTTTTGATCCAATTCTTGAATGTTCATAATTATCCTTTTAATTTATTTTTTTAATTCTGACAAAATTTTCTTGATAGATTGCATTTTTACCCTCATAAGAGTGCTTTGAACTTGTTAAGTTATTAACTCCCGGTGTGCCACTGTATATAACTATACAATCGTTACGAAGATCATCATTGATCTTAACAGGTAAAACCACTTCACCACTGCTAGAGAGAAGTTTGACACGCTCTCCTTCTCTAAAGCCAAGGGAAGAGTGCATATATACATTTTCATTTCTATAAAACTGAGAATTAAGAGAAGTTGGAAATTTTGGTGTTATAAGATAGAATTCATCCTCTTGCACCTTTTGTGGTACTTCAAACTCCTCAAGAAAAACAAAATCACCATCATCCGTGTCAAAACCATCCTTATAAGGAATAGTTTGACGATTTTCCACTTCAAAACTTCCATCAATCTTGACAACACCATGATTTTTAAAATGTTCAAGATATGCTGTCTCACTTTGAAGTTCTATACTATAAATTTCTGCAAGATATGCAGCTAACGCATACTCAGAGATCCCAATTTCACTCTCCACTTGTTTGTGCATCATCATCATTCCATTATGTGAGTAGGATGTTCGAATATCCTCTTTTTCCAAAAAAGTTTTTGCAGGAATTACCAAATCAGCTACTGCACTTGTCTCATTTTCATAAAGACCAAAATAGACAATATTTTCTACATGTTCTAAAGAATCTTCTACACGATTAGAATCCGGCATCTGTGCAAGTGGATTTGCTCCTTGGATAAAAACAGTTTTAAATTCATCAAAAGGAGTATTTACCTTTGAGACTTTTTTTGCTTTTTTCGTATCAAATGGCATTGCAATCGCCTCTTTTGAATCCCCAAGATATGCAACACCACAGCCCTCTTTGCCAAAAAGACCAAGCCCGACAGCAAGAGCATCAATAGCACGCATTACATCTGCACCATCTCTGTATTTTTGTATCCCGACACCACAGACAATAGCTGTTTTATGTCCTACGACAAGATGCAAAAAGTCACCAATCTGACCGAGTGTCATACCTATATCTTCAAGTATTGCCTTAATACGTATGGTTTGTGTAAGTTCATAATACTCTTCATGTTCACTTGCAAACTTTTGTAAAAACAGATCATCACAACTATCTTCTATATGCAAAAAACGATATAACAGCATTGCAAGGAAGATATCTGTATGCGGTTTGATCTGAATATAGAGATCCGCCATCTTGGCAATCTTCGTTTTTACAGGATCTATTACAATTATAGTCTTATCTTTTATAAGTGGTAAAAGGTGTGAAGATGTCACATGCGGATTTCTTCCCCAAAAAACAACTACTTCAGATTTTGCGATCTCTGAGAGCGGCATATTTTTATTGCTTCCTCTACCCTCTATGATTCCTGCCTCACCTGCTCCATCACATAAAGATCCATTAGTAAGATATGTTCCCATCTGTGCAAAAACATGATCAGTAACCCCCTGCATTAAAGCAAAGTTACCACTGCCTCTGTAATGTAGCGTTTCACTTTTTAGATTTGCATCAAGTATCTCTTTTAATTTTTCAAGAGCTGCATCCATTGTAATTGCTTGACCTTTATAACGAGGTGTTGTTATACGTAAATGACGCTTATAATGGTTCATATGCGGACATAAAAATCCATGTGTATGCCCATCTTTAAATGCTCGAAGCTTTCCCTCATCATAAACAATAGAACAAGCATCATAACAATCAAGCGGGCATGCCGTAATACTACTTTTCATCTCTATCCTCTTTTAATTCAACTTTAGCCAGTTTTGAAAAAACTTTTGGGGCTTGAATTGCAATTTGAACCTTGTATTTTGATATATTTACACTATCTGCAATATCTAAAATTCTCAATATTTTATAATCCGTCTTTTTGTCATTAATATAAATTGTTTTATTTTTAATATTCTCAAGTTCATGATCATCTACATATATCGTCAACAAAGCTTTAGAAATATCAGCAACTTGTGCAAGTGGTGTTCCAATATTAACAACTTCACCCTCTTGTACATTTATAGCATAGAGTAAATATCCATTTGCCAAAACTTTTTTATCACGTATACTTTTTTGTAGCTTTACACGACGCAACTCTAAATCTGCTATAGAATTACTTAGAGAGTTAAGCTCTTTTTGCGTAGTAATAAATGCGTTTTCACTCGCTATTAAATCATAAAATTCTCTATCTTTATCAATACGTGATTTTATTTTTAACGATTCTGTCCGCTTAAAATTAGCCTTCTTTTTCTTTAACACAGCAGAAAGGTTTTTTAATACTTTTTCATTAAGTGCAAGACTGTTTCTTAAACTTTTGAGTTTTTTATCAACATCTATTAATTCAGCTCTATCTATTTCAGAATCAATAATAATAAAAGGTTTTTTTGTAAGTCGTTTTCCAACTTGATTCTCATAAGTAAAGAGAACTTCGCCGCTAACACTTGAAGATAATTTTTTAACTTTATAGGGTTCAACTTTTGAATAATAGACCGCACTGAACAAAAGTTGTGAAGTTAAAAATAAATAAATTAATACTCTCACGGAATAATACCTTTTTATAAAAATCAGAATAAATATATTTATTTTAACATTTCATAGCTAATATTCAAGCATATTTCATTTTATTTCTGGTACTATTAAGAGATATTTAACAAAAAGGTATTTAATGTCTGTCTTAGATAATGTTGATGCAGCTACAAACCTGGCAAAAAACAATGAATTACAGCTTTTAGTTTTTCGTGTAAGTGAAAAAAAAGACTCTGCATATTATGCTATAAATGTCTTTAAAACAAGAGAAGTTGTCGAATCAAGAAATCATTTTCTGACACAAATACCTTCTCCTCACCCTTTATTAGAAGGTACAATTATTTTACGTGGATTACAAATTCCTATTTTAAATCTTCCTGCATGGCTTGGAGTAACACTCTCAAGAGAAGAGATAGGACGTTCTAATATTTTAATCTGCGATTTTAACGGTGTAATTATAGGTTTACGCATAATGTCAGCCTATAGAGTTATTAAGAAAAATTGGAATGAGATGCATGCACCTGATAGCTATCGTCTTAAAGAAGATGGTGTTGTTATGAATGACACACGTCTTGAAGATGGTTCACTTTGTCTTATTTTAGATTATGAAAAACTGCTCGCTGATGTTCTTCCTCAAGCATTAATTGATGTCGATAGAGATATTGAAGAGCTTGATAATATTGATATTCCAGACAAACTCCGTTTTGGAACCGTTCTTATTGCAGAAGATTCAAAAACGGCACAAAGACATCTGATTCAACTCTTTGGCAAAGCAAACATTGATATGAAACTCTTTGATAATGGGAAAAAACTTGTTGATTATGTTAATGCACTCGATGAGACACAAATTAGCAAAATACCGGCAATTATTACAGATATTGAGATGCCTGAAATGTCGGGATTTACCGTTGTAAAGCTCCTTAAAGCAAATCCACTTACAAAAAATATTCCAATTATTGTAAACTCTTCTATGACAGGGGACAATAATAAACGTGAAGCTGAAGTTCTTGGTGCAGATGGATTTATTGATAAAACAAAGAGTCATGGTGTTATCGCACTTATTGCAAATATAATGAATAAAATGAATTCAGAAAAATAGACTATTCTCTTAAAGTTTTAAAAACATATAAATGTTTTTAAAACGCATAAGTTTTCCTTAATGATACTCGTATCATCAACAAAAGTTCGCCTTGAAACTAAACTTTTTAAAAATTGTTAAATATGACATTTATTATGGTCTGGCACTTACTCTACCCTCAGCTAAAAACTTACAATAAAATAATAATAATATGAAAAGAAAAGAAAAGAGATGACATAAAGTCATCTCTTTGAAGAAAGCTCTATTTATTGAAAAAGAGAGATAAGGACACCAGCTGCAACTGCTGAACCAATAACACCTGCAACATTTGGACCCATTGCATGCATTAGAAGCATATTTGTTCTGTCATATTCCATACCAACTTTATTTGATACACGCGCTGCCATAGGAACTGCTGATACACCAGCTGAACCAATGAGTGGATTAATTTTATGACCTGGGAAAAGGTTCATAATTTTAGCCATCAAAACACCTGCTGCAGTCCCAACAGAGAATGCAATAATACCAAGAACCATAATAAACATCGTCTCAGGTACAAGGAACTGATCCGCTGCAAGTTTAGAACCAACACCAAGACCTAAGAAGATCGTAGTAATGTTGATAAGTGCATTTTGAAGCGTATCATTAAGACGCTCAACAACACCTGATTCTTTTAAGAAGTTACCAAACATAAACGCACCAATAAGTGGTGTAGATTCTGGTAATACTAAAATAGCAAGAGAAAGAACCAAGATCGGGAAGATCAGTTTTTCTAAACGAGATACATGACGTAGTGTAGTCATTTTAATTTTTCTCTCTGCTTCATTTGTTAATGCTTTCATAATCGGAGGCTGAATAATTGGAACCATTGCCATATAACTATAAGAAGCAACTGCAATCGCACCAAGTAACTCAGGAGCAAGTTTTGTTGCAATAAAGATTGATGTCGGACCATCCGCTCCACCAATGATTGAAATCGCTGATGCTTGCTGTAATGTAAAATCAACAAAACCCATTTGTGAAAGTACCATAGCCCCAACTAATGTTCCAAAAATACCAAACTGAGCAGCTCCACCAAGAAGTGCTGTTTTAGGATTTGATAACAAAGGACCAAAGTCTGTCATCGCACCAACACCCATAAATATAATAATAGGAAAGAGCTCATTTGAAAGACCCATTTGATAAATAACACCTAAAAATCCATGATGCCCGGCTATTCCGGCAACTGGAATATTAGCTAAAAGTCCGCCAAAAGCAATTGGTAAAAGAAGCAATGGCTCAAACCCTTTAGCAATAGCCAACCAAAAAAGTAAAAATGTTACAAAGATCATGATCACACGACCAAAACCTTTATGAAAATCACTCATTGGTTCACCCGTAGCGCTCATCTCATCTTCACGAGGATTAACAAGCGCTACAATACCTGTTGATTTTAAAAAACCTGAAATCATTTCACCAAACGGCTTTGATTGATAATTCTCTTCTTTATGTGTTGAAGATTGTTTTTCTACACTTGCATGTTCAGATGCTGCTGCGTTTGCAGAAAATGCAAATGCAAAAAGCATGAAAGCAGCAAGTAATTTAAGTACAATATTTTTCATTGATTATCCTATAACTGCTACGACTTGACCCTCTACAACTTTGTCATTTGTAGCAACGTTAATACTTTTGAGAACTCCACCTGTAGGTGCAACAACATCGATCTCCATTTTCATAGACTCAAGGATCATAATTACATCACCTTCATTTACACTCTGACCCGGATTTGCTACAATTTTCCAAACATTACCCGGAAGAAGTGCTTTAATCTCAACACCGTCACTTGCTGGTGCATTTGGTGTTGGTGCTGCTACTGCTGCTTCACCATCTACTGCTACTACTTGAACATCACCACTACCTTCAGCAACCTGAACACTAAACTTCTGACCATCTACTACTACTGTATAATTTCCACTCATCTCTTTTTTCTCTCCCTTACAATCTGCTTCCATTTCGGATTTTTTACGTACATTTAATTCACCGTTTCCTTTAAGGAACTCGATACCTTTGTCTTGACATGCTGCTGCAATAAAAATATTTTCTTCTGTAATTTCAATTTCTTCTTCTTTAAGTCTGTTAATCCAACTCTCTAAAGATTTTGCAGGATCTGCATCAGCTAAATCAAGTGCTTTTTCAGTTGTTGGCAAAAGATTTAATTTTTCTGAAGCTATTTTTACAATTTCAGGATCCGGAGCAACAGGAGTTTTACCAAAATACCCTAACACCATACGTCCATATCCTGGAGCAATTGCTTCCCAAGGACCTTGCATTACATTGTTAAGTGCCTGTTGAAAATAGAATTGTGAAACCGGTGTTACAGATGTACCATAACCACCTTTTTCCACAACTTCTTGCATTGCTGCAATAATCTCAGGGAATTTATCCATAATGCCGTTATCACGAAGCATTTGAGTATTTGCAGTCAGTGCACCACCTGGCATTGGTGAAAATGGTATAATCGGAGATACCATTGTCGCTTCTGGTGGCATAAAATAATCTTCAAGACATCCCTGAAGTTCTTTTTCATATGTTAAAATCTTGCCAATTTCAAGTCCGCCAAGATCAAAATTCATACCTTTTGTTGCATGCAGCATTGTTAAAATATCCGGTTGGCTTGTTCCACCACTTACTGGACTTGCTGCCATATCAATACCATCAACATCTGCTTCAAGTGCAGCCATATATGCCGAAACAGAAACACCTGCTGTTTCATGTGTATGAAGACGAATGTGTGTATCTTTTCCTAAAAGTTTTCTTGCCATTTTAATAGTCTCAAAAACTTTTTGAGGATTTGATGTACCACTCGCATCTTTAAAACAGATACTATCATAAGGAAGACCACTGTCTAAAATATCACGAAGTGTCTTTTCATAGAATTCAACAGTATGTGCACCATGACATCCCGGTGGTAAATCCATCATTGTAACAACCGCCTCATGTTTTAAACCATAATGTTTAATTCTTTCAGCAGAATATTTTAAATTTTCAACATCATTCAATGCATCAAAGTTACGAATAGTCGTTGTTCCATGCTTTTTAAACATTTTTGCATGTAGATCAATAAGCTCTTTTGAACCCGTATCTAGCATTACTGTGTTTACACCGCGAGCCAATGTTTGAAGATTTGCATCTGGTCCAACAATTTCACGAAACTTATCCATCATTTCAAAAGCATCTTCTCTTAAGTAAAAATAAAGAGATTGAAATCTAGCTCCCCCACCAAACTCAAAGTGAGTGATACCAGCCATTTTTGCTGCTTCAACTGCAGGAAAGAAGTCATTCATCAATACACGCCCACCAAAAACTGACTGAAAACCATCTCTAAAAGTGGTATCCATTACATCTATATATTTCTTTTTTACATTTTTATTCTTAGCCATTGTAATCCTTAACCTTGTCTGTGGTGTATAATTGCTGCTGTAATTGCTGCAACAATTTTTTTCTTATCTTTTAATGCACCTGATTGTTGTGCATCTGTATTTGGTTGTGGCTCGGGGAAAAATTTATGTATAACCTTCGACATTGCATTCATACACAATATCATGATTACTAAAAATGAGAACACTGTTCCCATTCCCAAAAACATAAATTTTATACCCTCCATTACGAGGTTAGTTTCCATAAAATTACCTTTATTCATAATTTGTAAAGTTAGTATAGTACAAAGATGTTTAAAGAAAGTTTTTCTTCTTTAATTTTTTTTAATATTATAGAATTGTTCCCTTTTGGTTACATAGGCTAAAAAAAATCTTCATCTCTTATATTTAATTCATATCTTTTTAGATAAAATACCCTATTAAGTAAATAAAAAGGATTTAATAATTATGATAGCTGGTATGTATGAACAAGATTTTACTGCATATATGATTTTGGGACTTATTCTTAATTTTGTACTTTCCATAATGTTTGGACTTTATCTAAGCAAAAATATTGGTATGCAAGAGATGATAGAGTCAAAAGGTGAAAAAGAACAACCTATGTTAATAAGCTTAAGTCTCTTTATCCCTTATGCAAAAATGCTTATTACACTTTATAGAGTAGCGATACTTCAATTTTTCTTTTTAAATAAAGGTTACACACACAAAGAATATTGGATCTATATGACAAGTGAACAGGAAAAGAGCTCTTAAAAGCTGCTTAAAGGTAAAAAATGAATGATTTTAAATTAAAAGTAATTCTAAGTATTTTAGGAGGAATAATTTTTTCTTTCATTTTTATACTTCTTGCCTTTGCCTTGCCAGCAGACAAAGAGAAAGAAACAATTATCAAAAAACCAAAAGGGAAACTTGAAAAAATTTCACATTCTCTTCGAGAAAATTAATTTTAATTCCTTACGAGAGAAAATTTTTCACTTCAATCAACTTTAACGTATCATATGCACATTGTGGACGTAGTTTTATTGCAGAAACTTTCAAGGCTTCCAAACATAAAAACAAATATTCTAAATCATTTTTTTTCATTAATTCATAAAGAAGTTTCTCAGCATCACGAATACGCAGATTTCGTGCAACACCTAAATTTTTATGTGCAAGTTCTCTGAAAGGAGTATAGTCTAATGTTACTTTTTTATTTTTTGAGTCCTGTAGAACTTCCATATAATCATCAAATACAATTGTAGCTTTGATAATCTGTGCCACATAATCATCAACTAACTGATTCACTAAATCTTCATCTAATCCAAGCTCATCAACAGCTATAGATGTATCATAAATATAGTCATCAATCTTTAAATGTGCCAACTTGTCTTTACAAAGCTCATTGTAGATCTCTACTGCATGATTTCTAAAAAGTTCAATATTATTTTTGTCTTGATTGAGAATTTGTTCTTTTTTAAAAAACTGGAATTTGTTAAACATATGATAAAGATATCATATTTTGGTGTTAAAAGTAAATAAAATTTTTATTTTATCAAAAAAAATGAATGAGTGCTACAAATGCACCCATTCTAGGAGTTTATAAAGCTTTTGCCATTATACGGTTAAGACGCATTGCAAATTCTGCGGTATCATCGATCTCACGACCATCAAAGAGTTTTGCCTGATCAAAAAGAACATGTGCAGCATCTTCAATAAGATTTTGATCACTAGACTCTTTGAGCTTCGCAATTAGCTCATGTTTAGGGTTGATCTCTAAAATCGGTGCCGGTTCTTCTACATCACCGGCTTGCCCCATCTGTTTCATCATTTGCGCCATCATAAATGCCGGATCATCTTTGTCAATCTTAAGTGCTACCGGAGAGTCAGTAAGCTCAGTAGTTACTGCTACCTCTTTTACTGCATCACCAAGTGTCTCTTTAAACTCTTTTGCAAGCCCTTCAAACTCTTTTGCAAGCTCCTCTTTGGCTTTTTTCTCCTCTTCACTCTCTTCAAACTTTGCATCTGCAACAGGAATAAGCTTATATTCTTTATACTCTGTTACCATTGGGAAGATGATAGTATCTACCTCTTCATTTAAAAGCAGCACATCAATACCACGCGCTTTAAACTTCTCTAAAAGTGGAGAGTGTTTTAACATATCTACTGAACCTTTGTTTGCAAGGTAGTAGATCTCTTTTTTCTCATCATCTACATTTTTAACAAACTCTTCTATCGTTACCATCTCATCAGAGTTGAGTGTATGAAACTTGAGTAGCTCTAAGATCTTCTCACGGTTTGCGAAGTCATTATAAAGCCCCTCTTTAAGAACATTTCCAAACTCTTTATAGAAAGTATCATATTTTTCTGGCTCTTTTTTCATCATCTTCGCAAGTTCAGAAAGCACTTTTTTCACCGATGCATTTCTGATTTTTGCCATTACAGGGTTAGATTGTAAGATCTCACGGCTTACATTCAATGGTAGATCTTTTGAGTCAATCACCCCACGTAAGAAACGCAGATATGTCGGCATCAATTCTTTGTCATCATCTGTAATAAAGACACGATTAATGTAGAGTTTTACTCCTGGCTGATAATCTACTCTGTAGATATCCATTGGTGCCTTGCTTGGAATATAAAAGAGTGTTGTGTACTCTATCGCACCTTCAGCTTTATGGTGCATCCATTTTAGTGGCTCTTCATTTGAGTGTGCCAAAGACTCATAAAATGAGATATAATCCTCATCTTTTAGCTCACTCTTAGAGAGTGTCCAAAGTGCATTTGCAGAGTTAATCTGCACATTTTCGATCTCAGTTTTACTTGGCTCGATCTCTTTTCCATCATCATCTGTTTTTGCAGGTATAAACTTCTCTTTGTCCATAAAAATTGGGAATGGAATATGGTTAGAGTACTTCTTAACAATAGATTCAATACGGTGTTCTTCTAAAAACTCCTCTTCACCCTCTTTAAGGTGTAAGATGATCTCAGTACCATGTCCCTCTTTCTCAGCCGGCTCGATCTCAAACTCACCGCTTCCGTCACTGACCCATTTGTAAGCTTGTTCTTCTCCTGCTTTTTTCGTGATCACTTCTACTTTGTCAGCAACCATAAATGCAGCATAAAAACCGACACCAAACTGACCGATAAGATGCGAGTCAACTTTTTGATCCCCTGTTAAGTTCTCTAAGAATGCTTTTGTTCCAGATTTTGCGATCGTTCCGAGGTTATTCATAAGATCCTCTTCATTCATCCCAATCCCTGTATCTGCAA
>Ga0256842_1001336_pt1 | contig 19963 bp, 22 predicted proteins | sample 4559240metaG_FD_185973 | JGI IMG/M metagenome (GOLD analysis project Ga0256842, IMG submission 185973) | Hydrothermal vent microbial communities from Guaymas Basin, Mexico - 4559-240 | ecosystem: Environmental > Aquatic > Marine > Hydrothermal vents | place: Mexico: Guaymas Basin | collected... | reverse complement strand
AGATATGAGGCGAAAGTTCGCAGGAGCTACTAGTAGCTTCAAGAATTTTTAACGAAGTAGATCGTATCTTCTCAAGCCACCAGTAGGGCAACATTTAAAAGGTCTATCTTCTGCGTTGAACTTCACTTAACGATACTAGTATCGCCAAGTAAAGTTCGCCTTGTATATAAACCTTTTAAATGTTGTTGGCTATGAAGTTATTTATGGTCTCTTACTTATGCTAAAATAATAAAGGAAGACTCTTAAATGCTATTTATGCAACTTTTTTTAATCCTACTTATCGCTTATAGTTTTGGCTTTTTATATTATGGTTTATATAGAAATATCACAGCAAGATTTCAGCTTCGTATTGGACCACCTGTTTATCAATCATTTATGGATTCTATAAAATTCTTTTTAAAAAAAGAAACAACTAACCATGGATGGATGTTTTATCTAGGACCTATAATTATGATGAGTGGAGCTATTATGACTCTATTTTTTATACCACTTTTTACAACTGGTTCAGATTTTAAAGCTTTAAGTGAATACGGAAATCTTTTTTTAGTTCTTTACCTTTTAGTTCTTGGTCCTCTTGGTAATGCTCTAGCTGTTGGTGCTGGAGGAAACCCTTTTGGTGCTATGGGTATCACTCGTGGGCTCAGTAGACTCTTTGCCCTTGAGATGCCTTTTTATATAGCTGTTATTGCCATTATGAGTTTAAACTCTAGTGCTGACATAACTACTATAGCATCCTCTCAAACAACTTTTAATGCTTTTGTTTACCCTCTTCTTTTTATAGGTGCATTATTTTCCTTTGTTGGCATGATGGGACAATCCCCTTTTAATGTAGTTGGTGCTCCTGTTGAAGTTTATTCTGGTCCTGCTAGTGAATTTAGTGGAAAGTTTTTAGCACTTCTCATGAGTCAAAGTGCTATATTTACATTTGCTAAGTTAGTTTTGATGGTACATCTATTTTTAGGTGGAGCTAGTAGTTTTATAGAACTTACCATAAAAACTTTTATACTTTTTTTCTTTGTTATAGCTTTTGGGTCTCTTTATGGACGATTTAAAACACCACAAAGTATTGATTTTTTACTTAAAGTTCCTACTGCTATAAGCATAGTAGGGCTTTTACTAGCTACTTGGAGTGCATAATGGAAACTGGATTTTTAAAAGAACAGAAGATTTTAGAGGGTGATTTAAACTCAGATACTTCACACAAAAATAGTGTAGACTTTTTAATGAACTGGTTCAGGAAAAGAAGTATATTTGTATTAGCTTATGGAACTGGTTGTGGAGCGATAGAGATGCCACCAACATTTACAAGTCGCTACGATGCAGAAAGACTAGGTATCAGAGGTTCAGCTACTCCTAGACAAGCTGATGTTATTATAGTTTCAGGGTATTGTTCTTACAAAACACTAAGAAGAATCATAAGAACTTACGAACAGATGAGTAATCCTAAATATATTTTGGCACTTGGAAGTTGTACTATTAATGGTGGGATGTACTGGGATTCTTATAACACTATAAAGAAATTAGAAGACTATCTACCCGTAGATATGTATGTAAATGGTTGCATGCCACGACCAGAATCTATATTAGAAGGATTTATACATCTTCAAAAAGAGATTGGTGAGGGTAAGGTATCTTCATGGGAAAAATATGAAAAAAATTATGATTTTTATAGAAAGAATCAAGAAGCTATTTTAGGTAAAGTGGTTGAACCTAGTTATGAAGCTGATTGGTATCTTTATGATGGTGGTTTATAATTTCTTTTATATAAGAAATAACAAGAAATTAGTTATAATTTTGTTCTAAATTAGAGGTAGAAAATGATAAGACAAATACTAAAAATTATATTTATGATAAAACTTGGACTAAAATATGTAAAGATATTTAAGAAAACATACTTTCACCCATTTATAACATATAGACAAGCATATAAACAACTAGCTATTGAAAGACAAATTTACTCAAACAAAATTTTAAATCATCTAAATATAGAAGTAAAGTTAGTTGGTGAGATTCCAAAACAAAACAAAGTTCTATATGCTATAAACCATCGTTCACTTTTAGATATACTTGTTATGGAAAATATATTTGAAAAACATAATAAAAATGGCACTTGGATAGCAAAACATGAACTTTTTGAACATTGGCTTTATGGGGATTTTTTTAAATATAGTGGTTGTATAGGTGTAGACCTACAAAATCCTAAAAAACTTCTAAGCTTTTTTAAGATAATAAAATCAACTTTTAAACAAATTGATGATTTTAATATATATATATTTCCAGAGGGTGAAAGACATAAAAATAAAGGTCTTCTAAAATTTCAAAGTGGTGCTTCAAAAATAGCAAAAGCAAATAAACTAGATGTTGCACCAGTCTTTATACATGATGAACTTGAAGAGGTTTTTAAAGATGCCCCTTATAAAAAGACTAGAGTTGTTGAAGTTCATGTCGGAAATTTGGTAGACCATAAAGAGTTAGAAAAACATTATGTAGATTTTATGAATGAGGTAAAAAATAGCAAATGAACACAATGAAATTAGGTGTAAATATAGACCATGTAGCAGTTTTAAGAGAAGCAAGACAAGTAAATGACCCGGATATACTAAATGCTTTAAATGTAGCTTGTATGAATGGAGCAGATCAAATCACTATCCATTTAAGAGAAGATAGAAGACATATACAAGATATAGATGTTAAAAATATTATGATGCACTCTACTTTACCTATAAATTTAGAATGTTCTATAAATAAAGAAATTTTAAACATAGTAAGTGATTTTAAACCACATCGTGCAACTTTAGTCCCTGAAAAAAGAGAAGAAGTTACAACTGAGGGTGGGCTTGATGTTTTTACTTATGAAGATGAAGTGTCTTTTGCTATAGAACAACTCCACGATGCTATCATACCTGTTTCACTTTTTATTGACCCAACGATAGAAGCTATTGAAAAATCAAAAGAGTTAGGAGCAGAGATGGTAGAACTTCATACTGGATTATTTTCAAACCTTTTTGCGATGTTGAACTCATCACTACCCTACTCTAACCACTCAGTAAAAGAACTTGAATTACCTCGTTATGAATTGTCTTCAAGACTTGAAAAATCTATAGAAGATATAAAACTATCTGCAAAAAGAGCAAATGAGATAGGTTTAGAAGTAGCAGCAGGTCATGGACTAAACTATCATAATATTCACGAAATGATGAAGATTCAAGAGATAGTTGAGTTAAATATCGGTCAAAGTATCATAGCTAGAAGTGTTTTTAGTGGTTTAGCGGATGCTGTAAAAGAGATGAAAAGATTAACAATAAGATGAAAAAAATAGCTATAAGTGTTGGTGATCTAAACGGTGTTGGAATTGAGATAGCATTAAAAACACATTTTGAGGTTTCTAAACTATGTAAACCAATCTACTGTATAAATAAAAACCTACTAAAACAAGCTTCACAACTTTTAAAAATAGATATACCAGATGATATCGAACTTCAAAATATAGGTGGAGACTTTCAAATTGAAGCTGGTAAAATAGATGCTAAAGCAGGTCTATACTCTTATGAAAGTTTTATGAAAGCAATAGAACTTTGTGAATATAATAAAGCTGATGCAATTGTAACAATGCCAATTCATAAAGAAGCTTGGATGTTAGCAGGACTAGATTATAAAGGTCATACAGATTTACTTCGTCAACATTTTGATAAAGAAGCTATAATGATGCTAGGTTGCAAAGATATGTTTGTTGCTTTATATACTGAACATATACCTCTAAAAGATGTTGCTTCTTATATAAAAACAGATAAATTAACACAATTTTTTCTTGACTTTCATAAAAGTATAGGTGATAAAAAAGTAGCTGTTTTAGGACTAAATCCACATGCTGGAGATAATGGTGTACTGGGTAATGAAGAAAAAAAGATAAATAAAGCTATAAAAGAAGCAAATGAAATAATAGGAAAAGAGCTTTTCATAGGTTCACTTGTTCCAGATGTTGCATTTACACCAAATAGTAGAAAACAATACAAATATTTTATAGCAATGTATCATGATCAAGGCTTAGCACCTTTAAAAGCACTTTACTTTGATGAAAGTGTAAACATATCACTAAATCTACCAATCATTAGAACATCTGTTGATCATGGAACAGCTTTTGATATAGCTTATAAAGGTAAAGCAAAAAAACTTTCATATATAAATGCTATAAAAAATGCTCTGGAATTAATAGATTGAAATGTATAATAGTCCCTTAAGATAGGGGCTATAAATATAGGCACAGCTATAAGCCGAGTTTTGTTTAAATAGCATTAATCTAATATATTTTTTACAAAATATCTTTAGCGAAATAGTAGCAATGTAAGACGCTGACCACCTATTTCTTGCTGCCATGTTGGGTTTACAAGCTCTCTATATTGCTATAAAGACTGGTGGTCTCTTAAACACACCTTTTCACCTTTACCATAAAATGGAAGTTTATTTTCTGTTGCACTTTCCCTCGTATTACTACGGCCATTAGTTAAATGGAACACTGTCTTACAGCAGCTCGGACTTTCCTCTTGCAATTAAAATTACAAGTAACTATATGCTGTACCTATAAAATGTAATCCTATTTATAAAATAGGATTACTTAAAGTAATTTACATTACTTCTTTAGCATATTTTTCACCAAGATCATAAGCAACTTTATTTACATCATGAACTTTAGCTGGAACTTTTGAAAGCATTACATCTACAAGTTGTTGTTTTTCAAGAGCACCTGTCATTGTATTTGCAATAGCAAGAGCAACAACAGATTGAGTAATAACATTACCAACCTCTTCTTTTGCTATAGTTATAATAGGAATCTCATGGATAATCCAATTTTTTCTATCTTCTTCTGTTGGTTTAACTAAATTTGGATCAATAACAATAGTACCACCTTTTTGAACACCATTTTTAAAAAGGTCATAACTCATTTGTGCAACTGATAACATAAAGTTAATTTCACCATCATTTGCATATGGATAATAAATTTCTTCATCATCAAGAGTAATATCAACAACAGTAGCTCCACCACGAACTTGTGATGTATATGTTGCAGTTTTTAATCCATGCCCACCAGCTTTAATTTTTGCAGCTGCAAAAATCTCACCAGCAAGAAGAACACCTTGTCCACCAACACCTGTAAATCTCATTAAGTCTCTAGCCATAGTGTCTCCTTATATTTTTTTAGTAAAATCATCTTGAGTGATTTTTTTACGCTCACCTTGATGTACTTTTTGTATCTCTGCATACATTTCACAATATTCATTAGCTTCCATATCTTGCTTTAAGATACCAGTAGGAAGAAGATTTAATTGCTCTTCAGAAGTCATAGTATCATATTTCTTTTTAGAAACAGTGATACTATCTATCCATTCTAGTGTTTCCATAGCACTTGCCATTTTATTTTTACGCCCAAGATTAATATGGCAGTTTGAAAGAACTTCAACCATTGAAAAACCTTTATGCTCCATTGCTTTAACTAAAACTTTTTCAAGTTTTTTCGGGTCAAGCATAGTCTCACGAGCAACAAAAGAAGCACCAGAAGCTATAGCTAAATTACAAACATTGAAAGTCGGGTCAATATTACCAGCTTTTTGAGTTACAGTCCAAAACCCTTTTGGGGTAGTTGGAGATGTTTGTGAGTTTGTTAAACCATAGATAAAGTTGTTAATGATAATCATAGTTAAATCAATATTTCTTCTACAACCGTGAATAGTATGGTTACCACCAATAGCAAGTGCATCACCATCACCAGCAACACAAACAACTAATTTAGTTGGATTTGCTAGTTTAACACCTGTTGCATAAGCTACTGTTCTACCATGAGTAGTATGAATAGTATTGAAGTCTACATAAGAAGAAAATCTTCCTGAACACCCTATTCCAGAAACAACACATACATCATCTTGATTTACACCAAGTTTATCAATTGCTCTGATAAATGCTTTTAAAATAACACCATCACCACAACCCCAACACCATAGTGTTGGCATTTTTTCAAGTCTTAAATATTTATCATAATTAAATGCCATCTTATAACTCCTTAACTTTATTTACAATTTCATAAGGAGAAATTGCTCTACCATTAACTTTAAATAAACCATCAATATCTAATCTTGAAGTTGCACGCTGAACTTCATCTCTGTATTGACCAATATTTAATTCTACAACTAAAACTTTTTCAATTTTATCTGCATACTCTTTCATTTTTTCAGATGGTGAAGGCCATAAAGTGATTGGTCTAAATAAACCAGCTTTAATACCATCTTTTCTTAAATGACGGATAGCCTCTTTAGCAGCAAGTGAAACTGAACCATAAGCAACGATCATAATCTCTGCATCTTCCATCTCAAACTCTTCATAAGATTCAATCTCATCTTTATGAAGTTCAACTTTATCTTCTAATCTTTGAATTAGTTTACGACAAGTTTCAATCTCTTCAGTTGGAAAACCATTTTTATCATGGTGAAGACCAGTAAAGTGGTATCTATAACCTTTAAACATTGGGTTAAGAACTGCTGGCTCATCGTGTTCACAATCATAAGGAAAATATTCATCAGCTGGACCGTCAAAAGTTTTTCTCGGAACAATTCCAGCTTTAATTTCTTCAACAGTTGGGATATCTGCTTTACCATGCATATGACCTAAAGTTTCATCTAAAAGTACAAATACTGGTTGCATAAATCTATCAGCAAGATTAAATGCTCTTACAGTTTCAGTGTAGCATTCAGCTAAAGAACCTGCACATAAAGTGATAGACTTATAATCACCATGAGATGGATTTTTTGCTTGAGCAACATCACCTTGAGATACACGAGTTGGAAGACCAGTTGATGGACCACCACGCATAACATTAACACAAACTAAAGGAACTTCTGCCATTTGAGCAAGACCTAGGTTTTCTGCTTTAAGTGAGATACCAGGACCTGAAGTTGCAGTTAATGCTCTAACACCACTCATAGAAGCACCAATAACAGCACAAATACCTGCTATTTCATCTTCCATTTGGATTGATGTTCCACCAACTTTTGGTAAAATATCAGAACAAACATGCATAATTTCACTTGAAGGTGTTAATGGATAACCACCAAAAAACTTACAACCAGCATCAATAGCTGCCATTGCTGATAATTCATTACCAGTAGATATTACTTCTCTTGTTGCCATTATCTAGCTCCTTGTTCTATTGAATAGTAATTATTTGCTTTAATTGCTTCTTGACGAGCTTTAGATTCATCTGTTAGTTTAGCAAAACTTGCACCTGCTTCTTTTAATTCTTTTCTATCTGCTACATAGATAGCAAAGTCAGGACAAGAAAGTTCACACTCACCACATCCTATACAAGCTTCTGGATGTTCAACAGCAATCATTGCACCAAGTGTTGATGAAATTTCATAACGCATCGCAAGTACACCAGCTGGACATACAGATACACATACATCACAAGCTTTACAGTTACTAGTATTTACCCATACTGGCTGATCGCCTGGATTTTCTACTTGAAAAGTTCCCATTTATTCTCCTAGTTATTAAAATACAAATTAATTTGTATTATCTTTAATATTAAATTTTCCTACTGCACAAGAAACAAAACTTTTTGCTTTTAAAGTAGTAGTATTACTAAAATTTATCTCTTCATCAAAAAGAGGATAACCTAGTTTTCGTAAAATTGCTATAAAATGTGTTAATAACACCTCATTTTCAACATTAACTGTTACTTTACGAGGCTCGCACGAGAGGTCAATCTTTATATTTTTAACCTCTACTGTTTTTAGCATTATTTTTTCGCTAAAACTTCAGCTATAGCTTTACCAATTTCAGCAGGTGAAACAACAACTTTAACACCAGCTGCTTCTAATGCTTCCATTTTTTCTTTTGCAGTTCCAGCAGAACCTGAAACGATAGCACCAGCATGACCCATAGTTTTACCTTTAGGTGCTGTTTGACCTGCAATGAAAGCAACAACAGGTTTAGTAATCTGCTCTTTTATAAGTTTTGCAGCTTGAATCTCTAAATCTCCACCAATTTCACCTATCATAACGATAGCTTCAGTTTCTGGATCTGCTTCAAACATTGGTAAGATTTGTTTATATGAAAGACCGATAATTGGGTCTCCACCGATACCAACGGCAGTAGTTATACCAAAACCTTCATTACAAACTTGGTTAGCACCCTCATAAGTTAATGTACCAGACTTAGAGATAAGTCCAACATTACCTTTTTTGAAAATCATACCAGGCATAATACCTATTTTACACTCTTCAGCTGTAATAATACCAGGACAGTTTGGCCCAATAGTTTTCATACCATGCTTAGTTGCATGAGCTTTTGCCATTTGCATATCTTTAACTGGAGCACCCTCTGTAATAATAACAGCAAGTTCTATCCCAGCTTCAGCAGCTTCCATAACAGCATCACCAACAAAAGCAGGTGGAACAAAAATCATACTTACAGTAGCTTCTGTTGCTTTAACAGCTTGAGCAACTGTATTGAAAACAGGTTTACCTAAATGCTCTTGACCACCCTTATTTGGTGTAACACCACCAACGATGTTAGTACCGTAAGCGATACATTGTTCAGCATGGAATGTACCTTCTTTACCTGTAAAACCTTGAACGATTACTTTTGTATCTTTATTTACTAAAATTGACATATAATTATTCTCCTTTTGCCGCAGCTACTGCTTTTGCAGCACCATCACCTAAATCATCACCAACGATTAAGTTCTCAATATTCGCATTTTTAAGAATCTCAGCAGCTTCAGGAGCATTTGTACCATCTAGACGAACAATAACAGGAACATTAACATCAGTAAGTTTTGTAGCTTCAATAATACCATTTGCAATTCTATCACAACGAACAATACCACCAAAGATATTTACAAAAATCGCTTTTACTTTAGGGTTTTTAAGAATAATCTCAAAACCTTTAGCAACAGTTTGGGCATTTGCACTACCACCAACATCTAAGAAGTTTGCAGGAGTTCCACCCATGTGGTTAATTGTATCCATAGTACCCATAGCAAGACCAGCACCATTTACCATACAACCTATTTCACCATCAAGAGCAACATAAGAAAGACCATATTTAGCAGCTTCAACTTCATCTGCATCTTCTTCACTTAAATCTCTCATAGCAGCGATTTCTGGTTGACGACCTAAAGCAGAATTATCAAATCCCATCTTACCATCTAGTGCTAAGAATTCACCAGAACCAGTTCTTACAAGTGGATTGATTTCAATCATCTCTGCATCATTTTCCATATATAATTTGAAAAGTTTACTTGCAAAAGAGATGATATTTTTTTGTTCTGCTTTATCAGTAATACCTAAACCAAAAGCAAGTTCTCTACCATGGAAACCTTGAAAACCAATAGCTGGATCAACAGCAACTGTAATGATTTTTTCAGGAGTGTTTTCAGCAACATCTTCGATATTCATCCCACCCTCAGTAGAAGCCATGATTAAAGGCATTTCTAATTTTCTATCTAGTACAACAGAAAGATAAAATTCATCTTTAATATCTGCACCATCTTCAATGTAAAGTTTTTGAACAAGCTTACCTTCAGCAGTAGTTTGGTGAGTAACTAAAGTCATACCAAGAATCTCATTTGAAAGTTCTCTAACCTCTTCTATAGACTTAGCTAGTTTAACACCACCACCTAAACCACGACCACCTGCGTGAATCTGAGCTTTAACAACCCAAATAGGTCCACCTAACTCTTTTGCAGCTTCAACAGCAGCATCTACACTCTCAGCCATAATACCTTTTGGTGTTGGCACTCCATATTTAGCAAAAATCTGTTTTGCTTGATATTCATGTACGTTCATCTATTCTCCTTACAAGATTAATGCTAAAGTGTAACAATAATAAAAAAAAAATTTGATTAATTTGTGTTTGAATGCAAGATAATTAACAAGTGTGTAGTAATTTTACACACTTATTAGTCTAAGAGATTTTAAAGCCCTTATTTTGTGGACTATTTAACTTCGTATTGTTCTCGACCCATTTGGTATAAATCGTTACCAAAAGTATCATTTATTACAGTTACTGGAAAATCTTTTACTGTAATTTTTCTAACAGCTTCAGGCCCTAACTCTGGATAAGCAATAACTTCAGCACTTGTTATCTGTTTTCCAAGTAAAGCACCTGCCCCACCAGTAGCACCAAAATAAATTCCACCATACTCTTTACAAGCATCTTTTACTTCTTGATTTCTTTTACCTTTTCCTATCATACCTTTTGAACCATTTTTTAGCATAGTTGGAGAAAAACTATCCATTCTGTAACTAGTAGTTGGTCCTGCACTTCCGATAGGATCACCTGGTTTTGGTGGAGTTGGCCCAACAAAATAGATGATACTTCCCTCTAAATCAAATGGTAACTCTTCACCAGCTTCGATTAGATCTACAAGTCTTTTATGTGCAGCATCACGAGCAGTAAAAATAGTACCATTTAAATAAACTATATCACCAGATTTTAATTCTCTAGTTTGTTCTTCTGTTAACGGTGTTGTTAAATTATAAGTTTTTGACATTTTATCTTCTCTCCCCTATATTGTTATATGTGTGTGTCTTGAACTATGACATTGAACATTTACTGAAACTGGTAATGATGCAATATGACAAGGGTTTGCTTCTATATGAACAGCAAGTGCAGTTTTTGTACCACCCATACCCATAGCTCCAATTCCAAGATTATTTATCTCAACCATCATTCTCTCTTCAAGTTCTTTCATCTCTGGATCTTCATTTACACTACCTATATCACGGAAAAGTGCATGTTTAGAAGATATACAAGCTTTTTCAAAAGTTCCACCAATACCTACACCAACAGTGATAGGAGGACAAGGATTTGGACCAGCATCTGAGATAACTTCTTTTACATATTCTACTATTCCATCTTTTCCAGCAGCAGGTGGAAATACTCTAGCACGAGAAACATTTTCACTACCACCACCTTTAGCAGCATATTCTATGTCTATCTTGTCTCCAGCTACTAAATCAAAGTGGATAATTGCAGGTAAGTTGTAACCTACTTTATCTTTAAGGTTTGCACGAGAAAAAGGCTCACAAGTTGAAGCTCTTAGATAAGCATCTGTATAACCTTGTTCTGTACCTTTATTGATAGCATCTCTTAAAAGACCACCTTTGATTTTTACATCTTCACCAACATTTACAAAAAATACTGCTAAACCAGTATCTTGACATAATGGTCTTTTCTCATCTTTTGCAATATCAGCATTTTCAAGAATTTGTCTAATAACCTCTTTGCTTACAGGTGATTTTTCATTTTCCATCGCTTCTTTTAAAGCATCATAAGCATCTTGAGGTAAATCTGTTCCACAATGAACGATAATATCTCTAATAGCTTTTACTACTGTATCAAATTCTATTTCTCTCATTAAAATTCTCCAAAAATTATATATAACAGTTTAACAGTTTTTTTATAAATTATGCTTAAAATATTTTACTTGGGTAAGTATTTTACCAACCGTAGACCCAATAACTATCCCACTTAATAAAGATGGAAGGTATACAGCTATATTTAAAAGTTCATTATTTTTTAGTGATATAAATCCAAGTATAAGAAAAAGATAAGGTACAAGTCTAAAAGGTGAAAAACTAGCTTTCCCACCCTCTTTCATACTTTTTAAACTTACTATCTTAATCTTTTTCTTTTCCTCTTTTACTATCTCTTTTAAATCTAACTCTTCAACTGGTGCATCATTTATAGGCTCATCATCATAAAGTTCATGAGGGTCTTCTATCTCATCAAGTAAATCCCTTTTTTCTTCTATATTTTTAGCTTCTATTTGTTTTACAACCATTTTTCTATGGGCAAAAGATGAACCAACTATTACAAAGAAACTACTTAAAAATGCTATTTGAAGATTTATAAAAAATTCAAATGAATAAAAGTAACTAACTAATATCAGAAGTTCTGATATAGCTACAATCTTAATACTCTTTTTCACCATAATCCAAATCATCATCTTTTTCATCATCTAATTTTTTCTTAACTGCATATCTAGGTTCTTTAGACAAATCTTGCATAACTTTGTACTGTTTTGAATAGGCTTTATAAACATTTAGTATTGCAGCAGCAACACCTACAAATACACCTATAAAAAATGTCCAACCAATCTCTGTTATACTTCTTATCAAGTAGCCAAGCCCTACCCCCATCAAAACAGCCACAACCATAGAGATGCCAAGAGACAAATCATCAGCTGCTTCTATGATAGGTTTTATACGAGGTTTATGCTCTTCTTCATTAGCCATTATTTTGTTATCTCTTTAAATACTTTTGCACTTGCTTTTATAGCATCTTCTACCATCTCATCAGTAGTCGCAGTTGAGATAAAACCTGTTTCATAAAGTGAACAAGCAAAATAAAAACCTTCAGCTAACATAGCTTGATGAAATTTTGCAAAAAGTTTAGCATCTGTTTTTGTTGCATCATCAAAGTTTTTAACCTCATTTTCATTAAAGAAGAAACCAAACATACTACCACGAGTATCTACTTGCATAGTTATACCACAAGCCTTAGCTTCTTTTTCCATACCATTTACAAGTCTTTTTGCTCTTTCATTTAAAACCGATATAACTTGTCCATTTTTCTTAAGTTTTGTAAGTGCTGCAAAACCAGCTGCCATAGCTACTGGGTTTCCACTAAGTGTTCCAGCTTGATAAACTGGACCCTCTGGTGAAAGCATAGCCATTATCTCAGCTCTTGCACCAAATGCACCAACTGGCATACCACCACCTATAACTTTACCTAAAGTAACAATATCTGGTTTTACACCTGTTATAGACTCAGCACCATTTATAGTTGCACGAAAACCACTCATAACTTCATCAAATATAAGAAGTGTTCCATTCTCATTACAAATACTGCGAAGCTCATGTAAAAACTCTTTATCTGCTGGAACAAGACCCATATTTCCTGCTATTGGCTCTATAATAACACAAGCTATATCACTATACTCTGAAAAACATTTTTTTACACTCTCTATATTGTTGTATTCAGCTAAAAGGGTATGTTTTGTAAAATCACGAGGAACACCTGGGCTTGATGGGTTACCAAAAGTAGCAGCACCACTACCAGCTTCTACAAGTAAACAATCACTATGACCATGATAACACCCTGTAAATTTTACTATATCATCACGACCAGTATAACCACGAGCTAAACGGATAGCACTCATAACAGCTTCTGTTCCACTACTAACAAATCTTACTTTATCGATAGAATCAAAAAATGAAACAACTAACTCTGCTAAATCTGTTTCAGATTCAGTAGGTGCACCAAAACTAAGTCCATGTTTTACTGCGTCCATAACTGCTTTTTCTATGCTTTCATCTCTATGACCAAAAAGTAAAGGACCCCAACTCTGAACAAAGTCAACATACTTGTTACCATCTATATCTTTTAAGTAACCTCCCTCACCCTCTGCTATAAAAATTGGACTTCCACCCACACTGCTAAATGCACGAACAGGAGAATCAACTCCACCAGGAATAAGTGTTTTTGCTTTTTGAAATGCTTCTAATGATGTTTTTGTATTCATTTTTTACCTTAATTATTTATATTATCATTTTGTATTATAGCTAATAATTTTTTGCATACCTTTAAAGATAAGTAACTTATCTACTTTAGCCGTTGGAAAAACTTTTAAAAATTTTTGTGCATCTCCACCAGTTAAAATAATCTCTTCACTATAGGAAATAACTTCATTATATAATGTTTTTAAATATCCATAAGTTATAGCATCTTGGGAATTCTTTGGTAATATTGTTAAATCTATATCGAAATTAAACTCATAATCAAGAGCAGATGAAATATTTTTGTAAGTTTGAGCCATAGCCCTACTTCCAGCATAGATAAATCCACCTTGAAAAATACCATCTTTTTTTATATCTACTGTTATGGCTGAACCAGCATCGACTATAACTCCATCATATATAGCTTCCAATGCTACTATCCTATCTATACCCATAGTATCGTAGTATTGTTCCAAATTTATCATAGTTGTTATATCTATCCAGTTTGAAAACTCTTTTAAAAGTTTTTTTATCTTAGGATGAACACAGATATAATAAATTGTTTTATTAATCTCTGTTGGATTAAAATCTTTTGTATTTTCTTTATAATCTTGTTTTGTATCTGTATCAAAAAAATGATAAGATGTGTTTCCAATATCGCATAACAACATAACTAACCTTTCAATCTAAGCTTTATAATAAAAACAAAATCTTATCATAAGTAAAGTTAATATGATTAATTTAATTTATTTTTTTATAATTATAATACAATAAAATATATGCTATAATAAAATTTCAAACTTTATTATAAGGAAGATTAATGATAAAAATAATTAGTTTATTGTTTACAGCATTGATTTTAAATGCTTCAAATATTAGCGATCATAAGCCTATCAGATTAGATGATGCCATTATGATGCTAAAAACACAAAATTTAGAAATTAAATCTGCTTCGTTAGATATTAAATCTGCCTATGCAGATTTAGATAAAACTCAAGGGATGAATTGGGGTAAATTAGATTTTACTCAAAATTTTTCAAGAAGTGATGATGCAGGTAATGTTTTTGGATTTAAACTTACATCTCGTGAGGCTACATTTGGGGATTTTGGATTTTCAGAATTTGATGGTACAAATCCAAATATCCTAAATGTTCAACCAAATGATTTAAACTATCCAGATAGTAGAAACTTTTTTCAAACTAAACTTACTTACAAATTACCAATTTTTACTGGTTTTAAATTAAGTAGTTATGAAAAGATAATGAAAGTTATGACTAAAATCAAATCTTTAAAAAAAGATCAAGTTATTCATGAGAAGATATATCAACTTAGAAAAAGTTTTTATGATATGGCTTTACTTCGTGAATCTACTAAACATTTAAAAAAGATTTTAAGCAACATAGAAACACTAGAAAATACAACTAAAAGTATGATAGATGTAGGGTATGCTAAGAAAGTTGATCTACTTGAAGTTCAAGCTAAAAAAGGTAATGTTGAGAGACTTATTTCTCAGATGCAATCAAATCAAAAACTACTACTGCATTTAATCAGTTTTTTACTAAATCAAAAAGTTGATGACATAACTACACCAACTCAACATATAAAAATGCCAAGTATAACTAACGATATGATTTTAAAAAACAACTTAGATATTCAACAAGCTACACAAGGTTTAGAAGTTAGAAAAAATATGTTAAAAGTTTCTAAATCTGCATACTACCCTATGGCAGGAGCATTTGGAGAACTTTCAACTGCTGATGATTCATTTTTGAGTGATATAGATAAACACAAATCTTATACAGTTGGTGCTAGAATTACTTGGAATATATTTAATGGTGGTTCAGATAGTGCTGAAATTCAAAAATCTAAAATCCAACATATGAAGATGCAAACTCAAGTTCAACTTGCAAAAAAAGGTATTGCCTTAAAAGTAGAAAAAATTAGAACTGAGATAGAAACTGTTGACTACGAAATTGCTTCACTTGAAAAAGAGTTGGCTTTAGCAGATGCTATTTATGAAAACTATGAAGGTAGATATAAAGAAAAACTAACTTCTATGAGTGATGTTATCATCAAACAATCTGAGCAAATTCAAAAAATACTTGAGTTACAGATAGCAAACAACAAGCGAAATGAAAGAATTTTCGCACTTGAAAAAATATCAAATGGAGACTACAAATAATGGTAAAAAAATTCTTAACAACACTAGCATTGGGTTCAGTGCTTGTAGCTGAAACACTAACATTATCAGGAACAGTTATATCTGACAATCAAAAAATGATAACAAGTCGTTTTATGGGTTTTGTAACTGATGTAAAAGTATCAGATGGAGAAAGAGTTAAAAAAAATCAAATTTTATATAAAATTGATTCAAGAGAGATAGATTCAGCTAAAAGACAAGCAGAGCTTGGTCTTCAAATGTATCAAAATCAATACACAAATGTCAAAATAAACCTTGATAGACATAGAAGACTTTTAGCTCAAGATATGGTTTCAAAATATGAAGTTGAAAATCTAGAACTAGCAGAAAAAAATCTTAGAGATATGATATCTATATCTAAAGCAAGGCTAGAAGAGGTAAAAAACCAATATAAATACCTTATAATCAAAGCACCAAACAACGGTGTGGTTGTATCAAAAAATATAAAAGTTGGTGAGATGGCAATGCCTGGTATGCCAGCTATAATACTTTCAGATCTTAGTAACCTTAAAATCTCGGCAGAGATAGCAGAAGGTGATATGTCAAAAATATCTTATGGTAAAAAAGTTACAGTTAATATACCATCACTTAGTATAAAAACTATAGGTACTATATCTGCAATCATACCAAACTCAAACCCTATGACACACACATTTAAAATCAAAGTTTCTTTTAAAACTATGAATAAATCTGTATATCCAGGAATGTATGCTACTGTTGATGTAGAGGTTGAGTAAAATGAAAGAAAAAGATTTATCACATATCAAAGTAACTGATTATGCTGGTAAATTAGCTAAAAACTTTTTGTATAATCCACTTACAGCAGTTTTAGCTATTTTTTTACTAGCTATTGGTTATATGTCATTAGAGATAATGCCTCGTGAGGAAGACCCGCAAATTTCAATTAGTGGTGGTAGTATAATCATCCCTGCTCCTGGTCTAAAACCTAAAGAGATTAAGCAAATCATAGTTGAACCGTTAGAGGAAAAACTAAGAGAGATTAAAGGGATTGAACATATATATTCTATGAGTATGGATAATGTAGCAGTTGTAAATGTTATGTACTATATTGGTCAAAATAGAGAGAGTTCAAACCTAAAACTATACGATAAAGTGATGCAAAATATGGATATGCTTCCAAAAAATATTATGCAACCACTTGTTAAGCCTTTTGATATAGATATAGATATACCTATAGTTGGTATAGCATTTTATCAAAAAGAAAAAAAGATTAGCTATCCACAATATCTTAAAGTTATAGAAGATATGAAAAAAGATATAAGTGCAATAGAAAATGTTTCTAAAACTCAACTAAAAGGTCAACATAAAGAGCAATATAATGTTAATGTTGATTTAGCAAAACTAAAAGGTTATCATCTATCTTTAGGACAAATTGTAAATGGTATAAAATCTATCTCGGTTAGAGTTCCTAGTGTAAAAGCAAAAACTATAGATAATAAACTTGTTGTTTTTGGTATAAAAAATGTAATTGACTCTGTTGATGATGTTAAAAACATAATTGTTGCACAATATATGGGAAGTCCAATTTATCTAAAAGATGTAGCAACCGTTATAGATGGTATAGATAAACAAAATAAACAATCAGCAGCTATTTACTTTAAAGATGGACGCTATTATGATCAAATAACACTAGCAGTATCAAAACTAGCTGGGACAAATGCTGTTTTTGTAGCAGATGATGTAAAAGAACTTCTTGAAGAAAATAAAGATAGACTAGAAAAACTTGGTATTGGTTATTCTATCACAAGAAACTATGGAGAAAGAGCTAACGAAGCAGTAAATGAACTTGTTCATCACTTAGTTATAACAATAGTTATTATAGCTGTTATGTTGGTATTTTTCTTAGGATGGAAAGAATCTCTAATAGTTACTTTTACTGTTCCTGCTATATTATCTGTAACATTGTTTGTAGCTTATATGGGAGACCAAACTATCAATAGAATTACACTTTTTGCATTTTTATTATCGCTTGGATTACTTGTTGATGCTGCAATTATTGTTATAGAAAATATCCATAGACATATGCATGAACATGGAAGTGAAAAAAGAGATATGGATGAACTGCTTATAACTGCAACAGATGAGATTGGAGCTCCAACAAATGTTGCAACTCTAGCTATTATCTTGACTATGATTCCTATGGCATTTGTTGGTGGAATGATGGGTGCATTTATGAAACCTATCCCTTATAATGTTCCTGTTGCTCTTTTAGCATCACTATTTATCGCATATATCTTTACCCCTTATCTTGGTAAAAAGCTATTAAAACACGACAAAAAGAGAGGGCTATAATATGAGTCATAAGCACGAAAGTTCAAGATTTGAAAACTTTGTATTTGATATCCTAGACAAACCGGCAAAAAGTTTACTTGTTATATTACTTATACTTGCATCTTTAGCTGGTTCAATTATGATGTTACCAACTAAAATAGTTTTAGCAAAAATGTTACCAGGGAAAAGTACAAATACTTTTACTGTATATATTGATGCACCAAAAGGTAGCTCAGTTTATCAAACAAAAAATGTAACACAATGTGTTGCTAATATACTAAATAAAGAAAAAGAGATAACTGATTTAGAATTATTTTTAGGTCAAGGTTCGCCTCTTGATTATGCTGGTCTTGTTAAAGGTAGTGGCATGAAAAAAGGTGAAGAGTTTGCAGAGATAGTTGTAAATCTTACTGATAAACATACAAGAGATGAAAAATCATTCAACATGGTTCAAAGACTAAGACCTGTTATACAAAACAGTTGTGAAGGATTAGTTGATGGTACAAGTATAAAAATGATAGAGATGCCAGCTGGCCCACCTACTCTAGCATCTGTAGTTGTTGAAGTATATGGTAAAAACAATCAAAAGGTTATATCTTTAGCTAAAGAAGTAGCTGATACACTTAACCACACTAAAGGTCTAGTTGATGTTGATGTTATGGCTGATGAGGTTTATAAAAAATATACACTAAATCCTATATCTGATAAAGTTACCAAAAGTGGATTATCTGTTAAACAAGTTAATCAGATACTTTATCTTGCTTTTGAAGGTATGGGTGTTGCTGTAAAAAATACTATAGAATTAAATGACCAAATATCCATATTTGTTTCATTAAGTGATAAAAGTAAAATAGTTAAAGATGGGGCATTAAAAACTCTTAAAAATAAACTATCACAACTAAGTCTTATGAATAAAAAAGGTATGATGGTACCTCTTACAGAAGTTGTAGAGATAAAAGAGGGAAAATCTAATCCTATGATATATCAAAAGGATTTAAAAACTATGGTAAATGTTGTAGCTGAAACAGATATGGTATCTCAAGTATATCCACTTCTTGAAGCAAGAGATATGATGATAGAAAAATTTTCTGATAAATATGAAGTAACAAAAGAACCTGGTATATCTACATATATGTTCGATTTACATTTAAAAGATAAACAAACTGGTGAAAAGTACCTTTTAAGATGGGATGGAGAGATGAAAGTAACATTAGATACTTTTAGAGATTTAGGTGCTGCATTTATCGCTGCTCTTATCTTAATCTTTTTACTTCTTGTTATTTATTATAAATCATTTGCACTAAGTGGCATCGTTCTTGGTGGTAGTTTCTTATCTATCATAGGGGTTATCGTTGGTCACTATATAGCTGATTTGGTAACTACTGAGACATTTTTCTTAACAGCTACATCACTGATAGGGTTTATCGCTCTTATGGGTATTAGTTCAAGAAACTCTCTTTTACTTATAGATTTTGCGAAATCACTTATAAATGATAAAGGGATTGAAAAAAGAAGAGCAATTGCAATAGCTAGTGCTACTAGAGCAAAACCTATCATGTTAACAGCTATCGCTATTATTCTTGGGTCTGCCTTACTTGCATCTGACCCTGTATTTGGAGGACTTGGAGTTGCACTTATCTCTGGAACTGTGGCAGCAGTTATAGTTTCATTGATTTTTATACCAATTCTTTTAAATAAAACTAAAGCTATTTAAGCTTTAGTTTTTAAAACTGTTAATAATTTCCATCTGATGTTTAGAAATATACTCTTTTAATACTTGTCTATTTTCATAATCAAAATGACAAAGAAGTATCATTTTATAAGCATCTTTAATTTTATCAATCCTAATAATCGTAGCATTTGCACTACAAGACTCAAATAGGTCAGATATGGGTAATAACATATCTAAATATAT